>Ga0307990_1002612_pt1 | contig 14328 bp, 11 predicted proteins | sample EllFjometagen129_FD_203168 | JGI IMG/M metagenome (GOLD analysis project Ga0307990, IMG submission 203168) | Marine microbial communities from Ellis Fjord, Antarctic Ocean - #129 | ecosystem: Environmental > Aquatic > Marine > Unclassified | place: Southern Ocean | collected 2014-10-08
TTTTCGGGGAAATCCCGCCCTTGCGGGAAGCGGAGCAGCCTGCCCCGTTTTTTCGGGGAAATCCCGCCCTTGCGGGAAGCGGAGCAGCCTGCCCCGTTTTTTCGGGGAAATCCCGCCCTTGCGGGAAGCGGAGCAGCCTGCCCCGTTTTTTCGGGGAAATCCCGCCCTTGCGGGAAGCGGAGCAGCCTGCCCCGTTTTTTCGGGGAAATCCCGCCCTTGCGGGAATTGAAAGCGAAGATGTAACAAAATATGCTTTATAGGGAAACATTCGTATGCGTCCAAGACTTTTTTTGTTTGGTTTTGTTAATGTTCAGGACATCCTGAAAAGAAATTGAATAGGGTTGTGTAAAATATTTCAATTTTGAAAACGATAATTATAGTTAGATATGAGTGAAAATAATGATAATAATTCGATAAGGGAAGCTGCCATCGAGAAACTGAAAACAGTTTTCGATCCTGAAATACCGGTTGATATTTATGAATTGGGATTGGTTTACGAGGTGAAAGTTGTGGATGATTACAAGGTTTATGTGTTAATGACTCTTACTTCGCCAAATTGCCCCGTAGCTGAATCGCTGCCACAGGAAGTAAAAGAAAAGATGCTGGAAGTTGAGGGCGTAAGAGATGCCGAGGTTGAAATTACCTTCGAGCCGCCCTGGGATCAGGATATGATTTCGGACGAAGCAAAACTTGAACTGGGATTATTATAAATTTGCACGCCGGAAAGGGTAAATTTAAATGGACGTTAGGAAAGGAAGTATGTCAGGGTCGCTTTTAAAAAGTATAAATTCACCAAAGGAACTCAAGGAATTGCCTGAGTCAAGGCTTGAGGAATTGTGTAAGGAATTACGCGAATTCATCATTGATGCTGTTTCCAACAATCCCGGCCATTTGGGTGCCAGCCTGGGAGCTGTCGAAATTTCCGTTGCTTTGCATTATGTGTTTAACACCCCCGATGATAAAATAATTTGGGATGTTGGCCACCAGGCTTATGGCCATAAAATCCTCACCGGCAGGCGCAATGAATTCCACACAAACCGGAAAAAGGGCGGAATTAGCGGATTCCCCAAAATGTCGGAAAGTGAATACGATGCCTTTGGTACCGGGCATTCTTCTACTTCCATTTCGGCGGCACTTGGCATGGCCGAAGCCGCGCAACGATTGGGACTTACAGAAAGACACCATATTGCCGTTATCGGCGATGGTTCCATGACCGGCGGAATGGCTATTGAGGCCATGAACAACGCCGGGATAAACCACCCTAACCTTTTGGTTATTTTGAACGATAATGGTATTGCCATCGACAAAAATGTGGGTGCCATCAAAGATTACCTTGCCGGGATAGCCACCTCCGAAACCTATAACCGGATAAGGAACAAAATATGGCGGATGCTCGGCGGCAACACAAAGTACGGCGAAAACACCCGGGCAATTGTTAAGCAGGTTGGTAATGCTGTTAAAGGCAGTATTTTCCACAGGAGTAATCTTTTCGAAGCTTTTAATTTCAGGTATTTTGGCCCTGTTGACGGGAACGATGTTGTGCGCCTCGCCAAACTACTGAGCGACCTTAAGCAAATTAAGGGTCCCAAACTTTTGCACATTATCACCACCAAAGGCAAAGGGCTCGAAATAGCCGAAAAAGAACCCACCATCTACCATGCCCCTCCCGGAAAGTTTGATAAACATACCGGACAATTATTTAAAAGCGATCCATGTACCGGGATTTTATCGCCCAAATATCAGGTGGTTTTTGGCAGAACAATTATAGAACTGGCTGAACAAAATGATAAAATTATCGGGATTACCCCGGCCATGCCTTCGGGTAGCTCGCTGGACATGATGATGCATAAAATGCCCGACCGGGCTTTTGATGTTGGTATTGCCGAACAACACGCCGTTACTTTTTCGGCCGGGATGGCCACGCAAGGCTTTGTGCCTTTTTGTAATATTTACTCCACCTTTTTTCAGCGGGCCTACGACCAGCTTATCCACGATGTGGCGCTTCAAAACCTGAATGTTGTTTTTTGCCTCGACCGGGCAGGTCTTGTAGGCGAGGATGGTCCCACGCATCATGGCTCGTTTGACCTGTCGTTTTTGCGTGGAATTCCTAATCTCACCATCTGTGCGCCGATGAATGAGGTTGAACTGAGGAATATGATGTACACCGGCCAGTTGAAAAATAAAGGCCCCTTTGTAATTCGTTATCCACGAGGCAGAGGTGTTCTCGAAAATTGGAAAGTTCCCTTTGAGGAATTAATAGTTGGCAAAGGTAGAAAAATCAGGGATGGCAAAGAGATTGCCATAATTTCGATTGGGCATATCGGTAATGAGGTAGTGAAAGCTTGTGAGATGCTTTCGAAAGATAATATTTCGCCTGCCCATTTTGATATTAGGTTTTTAAAACCCATTGATGAAGATTTGCTGCATGAAGTGTTTAAAAACTTCGATAAAGTTATAACTGTAGAAGATGGTGTTATTAAGGGCGGTTTGGGAACTGAAGTGCTTGAGTTTATGGCCGATCATGACTACAATGCAAAGGTAATCCGCCTGGGAATACCTGACAGTTTTATTGCGCAGGCGGCACAGGAAAAACTTTGGCAAGAGTGTGGTTACGATGCTTCGGGTATCGTACAAAGCCTTAGGCAATTGCTTGAAGAAAAATAAACCAACATTCAAATCAACCGTCACAACAAATTTAAATTATGCAGATGTATAAATAATAATAGTTATTTTTGTGAGAAATCATCAACGGCAATGGCGAACTTAGTCAATCTCCAAAATAAAAAAGTATTTTTTCTATGCATCCTTACCAGCTTGATGTTTTTACCTCTATCTACACCGGCGGCAGAATCCGTGGATATTGAAACGCTCACAAAAGAACTCCACCAGACATCGGGAAAGGAAAAATTGAAAGTGTTAAGTGATATCGTAGGGTATTACTATAAAATTTCTTATGATGAAACCAGCACTTACCTGGCCCAATACCTTGCACTGGCCGGGGAAAACCATTCCTTAATTGATCAGGCTCGCGCCAATTATTTTTATTCAGCAATTTCCTTTTACTAGTTAGAATATCATAATGCTATTAGCTATACCCGGAAAGCCCTGAAATATTACGAACTTCTGGGTGACTCCATAAATATTTGTCACCAATACACTACATTAAGCCGGGCTTTTATTCTCCTGCGTCAGTCTGACAGTGCATTGAGAACAGTAAACATAGCACTGGAATATTATAAAAAACACAATCTTACCACCCAACTCCACACCGCTAAAATTCAGTTGGGCAAATCGTACCATATCAGCGATCAATATATAAAGTCCCGTGAAATATTGCAAGAGGTTGTTGACGAAACCAAGAGCCTGAAGCAACAGCCTTATCTGGCCTGGGCATTATATTGGCTGGGGGAATCCAATACCAGGCTGGGATATTTCAAGGAGGCCATTGCCAATTTTTCGGAAAGCATAGAAGCTAATGAACACATTCAGAATGTTTCGGGTAAATTGGGTTCCATGCAGGAACTGGGCGATATGTTTTTGAAAATCGGAGAATTTGCCAATGCTTATCAGCTTTACTTCGACTGCTACCATGAAAAAGATGTGGTGAGAGGGTATCGTGGAGAATTGCAATTTACTGCTGAATACCACACCAATTTAGGAAAGATATATCACAACACCCAACGATACCAGGAAGCACTCGACCATTTTGATTCAGCCATGCGATTGATTGACCAGTTTGATTTTTCGCCAACCCGGGGCATCATCCATAACATGATTGGACAAACCTGCCTAAGTATGAACGACCCAAAGATGGCTCTCCGGCATTTTGAGCAATCCTATAAATTCTACCAGGAAATCAAGAACAGATACTACACGGCGATGACTCAAAACTTTATGGCTGAGGTTTATATGAATATGGGTGAATATGACACCACCATTGCCTACCTAACGATTGCAGAAAAAACAAACATAGATATCCACAGCAAATACGGAGAAGCACTTAACCGAAAAAACCTTGCAACCTGTTATTATCATCAAAAAAAAAATATGGAGGCAATGGATAAATTGGATGCGTGTATGCCTTATGTTCTCGAAAGTGGTGTTGATAATTTGATACTTGAATACCAGAACAGAATTTTTGAACCAAACAATCGAACTGCAAAATCTCGAAGCCAATCACCATGCGCTTCAATTTCAACAGCTCTTGCTTTTTACCATTATTATTATCCTAATCTTATTACTAATAGGTGTCTTATACTATTTTAATCTTAAAACAGCTAAAAAACTTCAACGCCTCGTGGATGAACGCACCCACACCATTCGCGAAAACGAGCAAAAGCTTATTGAAATGAGTAAGACCAGAGATAAAATGTACAGTATTATTGCCCACGACCTCAAGAGCCCTTTTAATTCGTTGTTAGGCTTTTCCAGTTTGTTGCACGATGAATATGATGATTTTTCGGAAAAAGAAAAAAAGGAGTTTATTCATATTATACAAAACTCGTCCGAAGATCTTTTTGCTTTGTTGGAAAACCTTTTGGAATGGGCCAGAAGCAATTCGGATGGCATTAATTATAAGCCGGTGCAAAACGATTTAAACCTTATCATACAGCATGCAATACAACTCCAGGAGCGAAACGCAAAAGAGAAAAAAATCGACCTCAACAATCGCGTGCCACAAAACACCTTCGTTTTTGCCGACGAAAATATGCTGCACACCATTATAAGGAATCTAACCTCCAATGCCATAAAGTTTACCAATACCGGCGGATCGGTATGCTATTATACATCACAAAGCAACGGAACGATGGTAAAATGCACGGTGCAGGATACCGGAACAGGCATTGCCCCCGGGGATATCAAAAATATTTTTCGTGCCGATTCGAAAGTCCGCAAAAAAGGTACTGCCAACGAAAAGGGGACTGGCCTCGGGCTGATGCTGGTAAAAGAATTTATTGAGAAAAATAAAGGCAAACTAACTGTTGACAGTCAACCCGGCGTAGGTAGTGCATTTTCGTTTGAGCTCCCGGCCAAATAGTTAAGCTAACTTGGCCAGTTACCCCTAAAAAACATTAGTTTTTGTCAAGGTTCATTACATCAGCAAAAGCATTCGCTTTTAATCCCTTTTCTGTGCCATTGCTGGCTATGAGAATATCTTCTTTGTTTACTGGCTTTGCAAATGGTTGTAGGCCGGTGTAATGTTTAATAACGGGTAAACTGTCCACTATATCTAAGCCTGATTCATTTGTAAGGGCTTCACGTATTAGTTCTTGCGTGCCTTTTACGGTGTCTATGATCATGTATGAGATGTTTGCTCCTGCAACGGGTTCTCCTTCTGCAAGTACGTGGCTTGTTACTGTATCAGAGTATGTAGTGTCAGTCGGAATTTGAGCCGTTGCAAAAAACGGCAACAATGCAACATGTAGGGAAACTAACTTTTTCATAAGCATTATTTTTAAATTTTCACGAATTTAGGTAATTTCTTTAATTCAAAAAAAGGGTTTAACCCGTTCTACGAGATAAGCCGGTTTCCCCAGCCTGAAAGGTTACAAAATCAAATCAGGCTAAGCCGGTTTCCCCAGCCTGAAAGGTTACAACATCAAATCAGGCTTAGCCGGTTTCCTCAGCCTGAAAGGCTGGTACATCTCAAGGTTGGGGCGAATTTATGCTTTGATGTTTCTCCACAGGAGTCCTATGGACAGGCTTTCAGCCTGTTAGCATGGCATCAGGTATGATTTTTCCGCTCTTCCCCCAGCCTGAAAGGTTACAACATCAAGGGGTCAGGCAAGGACTAAACCGATTCCGGAGGCCACTCCCAAATCTGTTCTATGGGATAAGCCGGTTTCCCCAGCCTGAAAGGCTGGCACATCACAAGGTCAGGCAACGCCTGACCACATCACCTGCCCACGCACTAGCATCTCAGCCTGAAGGGCTGAAACTCATCACCAAAAAAATAAACCCCCCGATAGATAAAGTCATATGGAACAAAGATAGGGGAGGTTTTGCCATCTAACCTGTCGCAGACCTATGGCCTGCCGTGATTATTGTGGCGAATTTATACTTTGATGTTTCTCCACAGGAGTCCTATGGACAGGCTTTCAGCCTGTGGGCGCAGAACCAGGTAGGTCTTTTTCCGCTCTTTCCCCAACCTGAAAGGTTACAACATCAAATCAGGCTAAGCCGGTTTCCCCAGCCTGAAAGGCTGGCACATCATAAGGTCAGGCATCGCCTGACCACACCCCATCCGCACACACACCAAACATCTCAGCCTGAAAGACTGAAACTCATCATCACTCCCCCATCAGATGGGGAGGTTTTGCCATCTAAGCTGTCGCAGACCTACGGCCTGCCAGGGATCATTGGAGAGGCTTTATGCTTTGATGTTTCTCCACAGGAGTCCTATGGACAGGCTTTCAGCCTGTGAGCGTAGCACCAAGCAGCTTTTTTTTCCGCTATTCCCCCAGCCTGAAAGGTTACAACATCAAATCAGGCTTAGCCGGTTTCCCCAGCCTGAAAGGCTGAAACCCATCATCAAAAAAACAGCCATCCGATGGGGAGGTTTTACCATCTAACCTGTCGCAGACCTACGGCCTGCCGTGGTTATTGTGGAAAATCTGTGTTTTGATGTATCAGGCTTTCAGCCTGTGGGTGCAGCACCAGGTAGATTTTTATGCTATTCCCCCAGTCTGAAAGGTTACAAAATCAAATCAGGCTAAACCGGTTTCCTCAGCCCGAAAGGCTGGTACATCTCAAGGTTGTGGCGAATTTATGCTTTGATGTTTCTCCACAGGAGTCCTATGGACAGGCTTTCAGCCTGTGGGTGCAGCACCAGGTAGATTTTTATGCTATTCCCCCAGCCTGAAAGGTTACAACATCAAATCAGGCTTAGCCGGTTTCCCCAGCCTGAAAGGCTGGCACATCATAAGGTCAGGCATCGCCTGACCACACCCCATCCGCACACACACCAAACATCTCAGCCTGAAAGGCTGAAACCCATCATCAAAAAAACAGCCATCCGATGGGGAGGTTTTACCATCTAACCTGTCGCAGACCTACGGCCTGCCGTGGTTATTGTGGAAAATCTGTGTTTTGATGTATCAGGCTTTCAGCCTGTGGGTGTAGCACCAGGTAGATTTTTATGCTATTCCCCCAGCCTGAAAGGTTACAACATCAAATCAGGCTTAGCCGGTTTCCTCAGCCTGAAAGGCTGGTACATCTCAAGGTTGTGGCGAATTTATGCTTTGATGTTTCTCCACAGGAGTCCTATGGACAGGCTTTCAGCCTGTTAGCATGGCATCAGGTATGATTTTTCCGCTCTTCCCCCAGCCTGAAAGGTTACAACATCAAGGGGTCAGGCAAGGACTAAACCGATTCCGGAGGCCACTCCCAAATCTGTTCTATGGGATAAGCCGGTTTCCCCAGCCTGAAAGGCTGGCACATCACAAGGTCAGGCAACGCCTGACCACATCACCTGCCCACGCACAAACATCTCAGCCTGAAGGGCTGAAACTCAACACCAAATAAATCAATCACCCGATAGATAAAGTCATATGGAACAAAGATAGGGGAGGTTTTGCCATCTAACCTGTCGCAGACCTACGGCCTGCCAGGGATCATTTGAGAGGCTTTATGCTTTGATGTATCAGGCTTTCAGCCTGTGGGCGCAGCACCAGGTAGGTTTTTTTCGCTCTTTCCCCAACCTGAAAGGTTACAAAATCAAATCAGGTTAAGCCGGTTTCCCCAGCCTGAAAGGCTGGCACATCACAAGGTCAGGCACCGCCTGACCACATCACCTGCCCACGCACTAGCATCTCAGCCTGAAGGGCTGAAACTCATCATCAAAAAAATAAACCCCCCGATAGATAAATCCATATGGAAAAAAGATAGGGGAGGTTTTGCCATATAACCTGTCGCAGACCTACGGCCTGCCTGTGATTGTTGGAGAGGCTTATTGCTTTGATGTTTCTCCACAGGAGTCCTATGGACAGGCTTTCAGCCTGTGGGTGAAGAACCTGTTATGTTTTTTTTGATCTTCTCCCAGCCTAAAAGGTTACAACATCAAATCAGGCTTAGCAGGTTTCCTCAGCCTGAAAGGCTGGTACATCTCAAGGTTGGGGCGAATCTGTGTTTTGATGTATCAGGCTTTCAGCCTGTGAGCATTGCATCAGGTAGGGTTTGCATCTCTGATAGTGGATAGCAAGCCTAAATCATGTCACTGATCTTTCAAAAAGGAAAGAGTGAAAAAAGCTGGGCTGTATCAATAATCGGGATTTTTACAAAAAAATGTTTAAATCACCCGGACACTGATAAAAAGTAGCCAAGGTTTCGCTGCGGGGGTATAAAAAGGACTAAAAACCAGTAGTATTTGGGTTTTTAGACTAAACTCATTTTTATTTTTTCAAACTTTTTTTGAATTACAATACAAGAGCTAAACTGTTGTAAATCAACCATAATAATTATCATTACAGTAGCTTGTAATGAAATGTAATAAAACATTTTTGGTACTATGTGTTGCATAGTACTAAAACTGTATTATATTTGCCGCATGAATACGGACAAAAGAATATCACAGATGCGAAAAGGAGTACTCGAGTTGTGTATCCTTACCATTATCGCAAACAAGGAAGATGCCTATGCATCCGACATCCTTGCCAAGCTCAAAGAATCGGAGCTGATTGTGGTAGAAGGCACACTTTATCCTTTGCTGACGCGCCTCAAAAATGAAGGTTTGCTCAGTTATCGCTGGGAGGAATCCAAATCAGGCCCTCCCCGGAAATACTACAAAATCACCGAAATTGGTGAAAAGCTTCTTCAAGAACTTACCATCGGCTGGCAAGACCTGATCGATGCGGTGCAAAAAATTACAGAATCTGAAAACACAAGTTTGGAAACTACAAATCAACAATCATAATGAAAAAGACAGTCACAATTAATATTAGCGGCATTATATTTCACATCGACGAAGATGCCTACGATCGGTTGAACCGCTATATGAGCCGACTAAAAAGGCATTTTTCAAGAATGGAAGGGCGTGATGAAATTATTACTGACATCGAATCGAGGATTGCCGAGCTATTGCAGGAAAAAGTTGTGGACAACAAGCAAGTAATCACTATCGATGATATTGAAGAAGTGGTAAAACTGATGGGTGAACCCTCGGAAATGGATCAGGACAGTGATTATGAACCTGTAAACGAACCAGGCCCAACCTACCGCCGTGCAAAGCGCCTGTTCCGCGACCCTGACACCAGGATGGTTGCCGGTGTTTCGAGCGGCCTGTCAGCCTATTTTAATGTTGATCCGGTTTGGATAAGGTTGCTTTTTGTAATCTCACTCTTTGCGGGTGGATTCGGAGTACTCGTTTATTTAATCCTGTGGATTGTAGTGCCACAAGCCATCACCACGGCCGATAAACTCGAAATGCGGGGGGAGCCCGTCAACATCTCGAATATAGAGCGTTCGGTTCGGGATGAGTTCGGGAACGTAAAGGAAAAGTTCAACGATTTTGCCGATGGCGCCAAGGAAACCTTCAAAAAAAAAAGTCCGGGTAGCCCGACACTTTTCGACAATTTAGCCGAGGTAATCGGTGGCATATTCCGCATTTTCCTCAAGGTTATTATTGTACTAATAGGATTGATTCTCATTATTTTTGGACTTGGATTTATTATTGCATTCGTAGTAGGAACTGCCGGCCTGAGTAGCTTTTCGTTCTTTGAACATGGTGAAATGATTGCTTTCTCACTATCCACATTTCTGGATATGGTTTTCCCGGGCAGAGTTATAGGCGTGCTTTCAGTGGTAGCGTTGATATTACTGTTCGGCATTCCGCTAATAATGATAACTTACCTTGGAATACGTTTAATTGTTGGCAACAGTGTAAAAGTTCCTTACATCGGGATCACAGCTTTTGGTTTCTGGCTTGCAGGGCTTGTAATGGCAGTTTTTGTTGGATTCACAACCGGAATGGATTTCAGGCATTCGGCCTTTGTTGCAAGTGATTACGATGTAAATATTAAACCGGAAAAAGTGCTTTACATCAAAGCTCAAACGGATCCAATGTTATACAACAGTTACAATCATAGCAAAACAAGTTTGTTTGATGGAGAATGGAATGTGAAGTTTAAAGGTGATGATTATATTTTATATAATGTCCCTGAATTTTATGCATCAAGCAAAACCAGGGATGGTAAGGTTACACTGGAGGTTTCAAACTTTGCAAAAGGCTCTTCTCAAAATGAGGCCTACCGGCGAGCGGAAGATTTGACCTACCCGGTCACCACCAACGATTCGACAATAATTCTGTCAACCTATTACAAATATCCGCCAAACGCTAAAATAAGAGAGCAGCGGGTAAGTTTAAAACTCAGGTTACCTATTGGGCAAATTGTTAGGTTTGATAAAAATATGGAAGAGTTTTTTGACGAAAATCCAAACTATCAGTACAGGCGTGAAGAATTTGAAGGCAACATTTGGATTATGACCGAATCAGGACTAAAACCTTTTATAAAGGAAGGTGAAAGTAGTATTAATCAACTTTTGGATAAAAAGGTTCACAGCAATGAAAGAAGCTTTGCACTTCCACTGTGCATGGTTCCGATACGAATTATTGGCTTTTAATAATTAAGCCCAGTATAAAAAGCCGTAAGACCCCTAAATCCCCTAAAGGGGACTTTTCCAAACTTCTGATTTTTAGTAGTTCTTCCGTCATCTGACGGATTGGGGTAAAAAGTACTAAAAATCAGAAGTCTTTGAGTTTTTAGACTGAACTCATTATTGTATTCTCAAATTTTCATCCAATCATCCCTGCTTCTTTTGGAGTGGGGATTTTTTTTTGATGTCCGATGTCAGATACCCACCTTGCTCGCCTCGCTGGAGCTACATCGAAGCGGGCCGGCAAGGCAGGTCAGATTTTAGATTTGCGATGTGGCAAATATCAAAGATCAAACATCATACTTCGGATATCTGATATTTTTTAATTTAAGATTGTCCGAAGGACTCCTTTGGAGACGATTAAGGATTTTAGATCTGTGATGTGGCATATATCAAAGATCAAAATTCGTACTTCGGATATCTTATATTTTTTGATGTTAGATGTCCGATGCCCGCCTTGCTCGCCTCGCTAGAGCTACATCGAAGCGGGCCGGCGAGGCAGGTCAGATTTTAGATTTGCGATGTGGCAAATATCAAAGATCAAACATCATACTTCGGATATCCGATATTTTTTTGATGTCAGATGTCCGATGCCCGCCTTGCTCGCCTCGCTGGAGCTACATTGAAGCGGGCCGGCGAGGCAGGTCAGATGTTAGATTTTAGATTTGCGATGTGGTGAAACCTCGTAAATCAAACTACTAACTTCAATCATCTAATTTCTCTCATCTATCATCTATCCTCTAACTTCCACCTTCTAACTTCCAACCTCTAACTTCCAACCTCTAACATCTACCTTCTAACTTCCATCCTCTAACCTCTAACTTCCATCCTCTAACATCTTTCTTCTATCTTCCATCTTCTTCAACAAAAACCATTTGGTAAATACGATCGATATCGCCCCCCAGCTCGTTGATGGAAATATATTTGCTGTATCGGCGAAATTCACGTCCTTCAAAAAACACGATAATTGAAGGATTGGCAAATACACTAAAATGCGCCGGAATTTCCGGGAGTTTTTCTGAGTTTACAAATACCATTTTCATCCCTTCAAAATCATCGGCTATCATGCCGGCCACTTTTGGGCGCAGGCTATAACATGGGGCGCAGCGATCGCTATAAAAATAAATCAGCAGACCTTTTACATTTTTATTAAGAGATTGCAGTTCAGCAAGGGTTTGTATTTCGTTTTCCATTTTTTAAATTTTGCGCAAAAGTAGTTTTTTGGTATTGATAGCGCCCTGATGAAATATTTTGTGAAAACACTATATTTTATGAAATTCCTCACCGATTTATTGGTTTTAAATTTTAATGATTACCCAAACCATAAGTAATAAGTTTCTGAAGGCAAAACTCTTTGCAAAACAATTTACAAAAGTTTTACAAGTGTAATTCAACCTATCCGAAAAGCATCACTCTACCTTTATCGAAAAATAAATAGCAAACAAATATGGAAATTATTCCGGTTTAACTAAAAACATGAAACTATGGAAAAGCAAAACAAAATTCCAATGATTTACGGTTACGCCGTATGCCTTGTTACCGTAATTACAGTAATTATCTCCGTTGCTTCCTTCGTTAACGCTGTTATCGATCTTGGCGATCCTTTGTATGCTGAGCGGAACTTTAACAAGGCTCCCAGCCTCGCATCATTCGACAACTACAAAATGGACATCTACTCCACATCCGAAAAAGAAACCGCTTTTACTCCTGATAACGCAACCTTGCGTGCCATGTATGAAGCAGCGAAAGTTGACAAAATTCATTCGGTGAAACACCGTGCAAACCGCACCATGATCGTCAACGGGCTTCTTATATTTCTTTGCGTTGTGTTTTTTGCGTTCCACTGGCGGTGGATGAGAAAGCTGTCGAAAGCAGTTGCTTAATTCAGGATTGCTATGACCCCATCACCAGCCCTTCTCCGCCAGTTGGCGGAAAGGGAGACCCACCGCACCAACCATTGAACTGCCTTATGCGGCGGCATCCTCCCCCTCAAGAGTTAGAGCGGGTTTTTGCTGGCGGAACTGAGGAATATTGACAAATGAAACACAGCTAAATAATTACAAATTAAATACTGATTTTTCAGAATTCATCAACCAAAACAATTTCACCATGAAAACACTAAAAATTATTATTTCAACAATCGCGATCATGCTATCAGTTAGCCTTGTTGGGCAAAACATCGAATTAACCTTTACAGGCGACAACAACGGCCAGCCGGTAACGCTGGACAGTGTCCTGATAAGAAATGTTTCACAGGGGAGTGAAGTTACACTTTATCCACCCGACCTGACACTTATTCTGGTTTTAACAGGAACACAAAATGAGTTCGGGAACAAAAGCAACTCCTTTAATCTGCAACAAAATTATCCCAATCCATTTGGAGATAAAACCTCCATACAACTCAATATGCCTGGCACGGGCCTTGTTAAATTTCTAATCTCAAACCTTCTTGGACAAAGCCTTCATTGTTCACAAAAAAAATTGTCTCAGGGTATCCACACCTTCTCATTTACACCAGGAAAAGAAAAGTGCTATTTTTTGACGACAAGTTATAATGGGCAAAGCACAACCATTAAAATGCTTTGCAACCATCAGAAAGAAAGTCAATCCCTCAGCCTCAATTATTATGAAAAGATGGATTTTAATCCGATACTTAAATCCTTACAACTGCTTGGTGAACTACCCTTTGAGTTGGGTGATAAGCTTTTGATGATTGGGTATTCTGAATCGGGTGAATCGGGTATGTTAAAATCACCGGAGATGAGCCAGGAATACATCATGCAGTTTGCGACCAACGTTCCTTGCCCCGGTTTGGATTCACTACTTTATGATGATCAATGGTATCATACCATTCAGATTTTTGGGCAATGCTGGATAAAAGAAAACATGAATGTTGGAACACAAATTAATGCAAACCAGCCCCAGGCCAACAATCAGATAATTGAAAAATACTGCCTGGGAAACGATGAATACTACTGTAGCATGCTTGGCGGACTCTATACATGGAATGAAATGATGCAGTTTACAAACCAAACTGGTGGGCAGGGAATTTGTCCGCCAACCGGCGGATGGCATATTCCCAGTGATCTCGACTGGCAAATACTTGAAGGAGCCACCGACAGCCAATATAAAATTGACAATCCTGCATGGGGAAACAACGGCTGGAGGGGCAGCGATGCAGGTGGAAATCTGAAACAAACAGGAACTTCGCTCTGGGAGCCTCCAAATAGCGGAGCTACTGATGCCTTTGGTTTTAAAGCCTTACCGGCAGGATACATTGTTCAGAATGGTTTTTGGGGTGCAGGGTACAAAACATATTTCTGGAGTTCGAAATATCCACAAAAGTACTTCCGCAACATGGACTATAATCAGAAATTCGTGCGAAGAGGTCCGGGTGATTATCAGACAGCTTTTTCGGTGAGATGTGTTAAAGATTAATTTGAGATTGTCTTTAAAGTCAGCCATTTGTAAAATCGCCAGCGCGACCCCTTAATCCCCTGAAGGGGAATCCATCACTATCAGAGCGTTGGCTGGTTCTCCCCTCCAGGGGAGTTAGAGGTAATGCCATTAAGTTAAGAAAGAGTAATTTAATTCACAGAAAACCAATATTATATGATATAATTTCTTATCTTTATCATATACAAACCAACAAATATTTACGTATGAAAAAAGTTAATT
>Ga0307990_1002614_pt1 | contig 14320 bp, 7 predicted proteins | sample EllFjometagen129_FD_203168 | JGI IMG/M metagenome (GOLD analysis project Ga0307990, IMG submission 203168) | Marine microbial communities from Ellis Fjord, Antarctic Ocean - #129 | ecosystem: Environmental > Aquatic > Marine > Unclassified | place: Southern Ocean | collected 2014-10-08
CGGCACCTTCCGAACATCGTCACCGTCTTCAATATGTAATGTGATTCTTACGATCTCATGGCCATTGAGAGACGCCTGACCTGAAATGCCAATTTCACACTCATAGAGACCCGTCCCTAATCCGGACTTATCAATGCTCAATTCGACTTCGTTTGTTTCACCACCAGTCGCACCAGAACCATTATCAATATTCAACCACCCACAATCTTCTGTAACTGTCCATCTCATAATTCCTGTGCCTGAATTCCTGATGCTAAGGATCTGGGGCTCTGGGCCACCCAGACCACTGCGAGTCTCAAAGACGAACTCTGAACAGGGTAGAAACAAATATGGCACGTCCTCGCTGAACTCATCGGCCCCCATATCCGTTCTGTCAAAAATGCGTCTATCATCTCCATCAATATCAACTATCCGTTCATTCAAAATATACTGCGAATCACCGGCATTGATGCAGGGTGATGACGGCAATAAATGATAGTCACCACCCACAGAATCCACGAAGCATGGATCAGCATCAATGTTGCCTATTCCGGAAAACGCACCCTTTATATCGCAGTATGACACCTCCGGCAGCCCAGAAATCTCTGAAACACCCTCTTGCGACTTATTATCCCATATGATGCAGTTCCTGACTGTAACGGCACTTGATGATCCTATCCCTCCTGAATGTCTTTTTCCCCAATTATTCGTGATGGTACAATGCGCAACTGTCAGGACATTGGAACGATCATTTGCCCCCGAATTGATTCCACCACCGTAGGCCATGGCCATGTTATATGATATCACACAATTGAATATCGTAGCTTTGGGATCTGGATGACAGTAGATTCCTCCTCCGTAGGAACCAACCGAATTGTTCCTGATCGAGCAGTGGCTCACTATCGTCTCACTGAAAGGTCCTATATAAACCCCTCCTCCATACGCCTGTGCATAATTGTGCGAAACAACACAAAGCGTGATTGAGGGATCGCTAAGAATAGCCAATCCTCCCCCAGCAGAATAACCATTAGCCCGTGCCTCATGCGGCCCATATCCATTCATGATTGTCAGACCTGCCAACTCCGAATCTGCTCCCTCTTCGCTGTGAAAATAGAAACCACGGTGCGGATCAGCTTCCGTGCCCTCGCAATCGATTATCGTTCCTGCGACAATATCAGGATCATTGGGATCACTACCTCGAACTATAATAGCCTTGCCTTTAAAATCAATATCCCGATTACCGTCCCCTGTATACGTACCAGGAGCCACAATCACCGTATCCCCATCCACACAAGCATCAATCGCACCCTGGATCGTAGTATGCTCAGCCGGCACGTGTCTTGTCTCTGCCAGAGCCGAATTGATCACCACTGAGAGCACAAAGATCACTGAGATTAGGTATTGCATTTTTGTTTTCATAATCGCCTCGTTTTAGCAATGCTTGAACTCCGGCCTCACGCAAAGGTCTTCGGTTCATTTCATTTTTTAAAGAATCGCTTTATTTCTCTGCGGTCTCCGCGAGAAATGTCCTTTTTGTTTCTAGAGTCTTTTCTCAGTGCCCTCTGTGGTTCATTGTTTTTGATCAACCTGCATCGCCAAGCGATTCCGCACTTCACACTTCTAACTTCACACCTCACACTTAATACTCCCCCTCGGTCCAATGACTCATCAATATCCTCAAGTCCTCAGAGTCCACCCGACAATCCCCATTGATATCGCCGGCAATGATGGTCTCACAAACAGGTCCACCGAAGTAGCTCTTGGAAGCCTCTGAGGTTCCGCCATAAGCACCCATGTTGACATAGCCGCCATTGGGGAAGGGTTCGTGCATGATAGGCGAGTTGGGGTCTCCGGCATCAATACAAGGACTGGTTACATCGTCTTGTACCCATGTTTGTGAATTCGGGTCCCATCGTCCCGCTTGAGATCTGAGATGATAATCGTTCTTGTCTGGGCCAGAAAACAATGGATCTGTATCAAGATTGCCGGGGCCCCAAGTTAGCCTGCACCATGACTTTGGGCCTTCATATGAAATGGATGCCTTTCCGCCCTCGACCAGGCTGTCTCTTATCAATAGGGATGATCCCCGATCGATACAAAACATTGAGATCTGCGAACCCTCTACGGCTTTATTTCCCCATAGAATACTGTTCATGACGGATGGTGACGCCCACTCACCACAGTCAATTCCTCCGCCAATTGACAGCGCCACGTTCCCGCAAATTGTACTATTTGTAATTGTTGTATTTCCGAAAACAAAGATACCTCCGCTTGTCGAAACTCCGCCCCCTATATCGGCAGAGTTGTTGCTTATAAGGCAGTTAACAACTGCTACATAACCGACGCCATAGATGCCACCGCCAATGTCGGCATGATTTCCTTGGATGGTACAAGTGCTGACCGCTGGCTTCGGATAAGTGCCCTCCAAGCGATAGGACACCAACGCAATCCCGCCTCCGAGAAAAGCTTGGTTCTCTTTGATGACACAATCCGTAACTTCAAGATTACTACTCACAGCACATATCCCCCCTCCATTTCCGACAAAGTCCCCCGGTTTACCTGGAGCCGCTCTATTATTGCGGATTATGCAGTTCTTGATTGTGGGGCTTGAACTACGACAGCGTATTCCGCCTCCATGCCACGCACAGCCATTCATGATCGTAAAGCCGTCTAACACCGAGTCATTTCCTTCGCGGTTATGAAAATAGAATCCTCGATGAAGGTCTTGTTCTGAAGCCTGGCAATCTATAATACATGTTTCTGCGCCGCTTTCGCTCTTCAGTGTTACGGCCTTGCCGTTGAAGTCAATATCCCGGTTGCCCTCACCGGTGTAGGTCCCGGACGCCACGAGCACAGTGTCACCGTCGTTGCAGTCGTCAATCGCGGCCTGTATCGTGCCATACTCAGAAGGCACATGCTTCGTTACTGCCCAGACAGGATTTATAATCATGAAAAGCATGAAGTTTACTGAGATGATGAATGGTGTTTGCTTTTTCATAATAAACCTCGATTTCCCTCATTCATTTTCCGTCTTTTCTCTTGAGTCTTCTTTCTGCGTATTTCTGCGTCTTCTGTGGTTCATTGATTTTGATCAACATGCATCGAGAAGCGATTCCTCACTTCACACTTCAAACTTCACACCTCACACTTCGGCTCTGCCACTCCATAACTGCGTAAAACGAAGCAAATCCCGCGGAAATGAGCCTATTCGTGCGCATGCAGCCACTCCAAGGGAACATGAAGGCAAAAGGAGATAAAAACACGTCGCTTATGATAACTGTCTTGAATGCATAACATGGGCTTTCGCCTTACTAAACGAATTACCCTTAGTGTACAGAGAAAAGCCCCTGAATTTCAAGGGGAAAAGTATAGAAACAGCATGGTTTTTAGTTTTTGGTGTTAAGTGTTAGGTTGTGGAACGTCAGTCACATCCCACATGATAGCCGAAGGGTTTGGATCGCTCACCGTCCTGCCGGACAAACGGATGGGAAAGAGCATTAAGGGAGCTTGCGACCGTGCTCTGTCCCGGCTGAATACAGAGGCGAATGCACCGTATTGACGAGAGAACCGGTTTGAAACCTAAGCTGCTGAACGTGGACTCTATCGAGCACGAAAAAGCTCTCTTTCATCTGTTCGGCACTACGATTCGGAGCCATGCTCAGAGGCGTAAACGACCTAACCCACCACCCCCAATGAGTAGATCAGGGCAGCCAGCAATGCGCCCAGGATGGGACCAACGATGGGAATCCAACTATAGCCCCAATCACTGTCCCCTTTGTGTTTGATGGGAACCAGGGAATGTATCACGCGAGGGCCAAAATCTCGAGCAGGGTTGATGGCATAGCCTGTGGTGCCTCCCAAAGACAAACCAATAGACACCACGACAAAGGCCACGGGTAGAGCACCCAGTGACCCCATGCCTACTTTTATATCAGCCCCACCCGAAGTCACCTTGGGGCCCGCAATAGTAAGCACAGCCAGGATCAGGACAAATGTTCCAATAACCTCTGATATAATATTGCTAACAGGTTTACGAATCTCCGGCCCCGTAGCAAAGACACCCAAAATGGTGGCTGCCTCCTCGCTGATATCAAAATGATCCTTATAGAACACCCAAACCAAGAATGCCCCCATGGCACCCCCCAGCATTTGCCCCGAGATAAAGGCCGCCATTTTCTCCGTGGGGAACGCCCCTGCCGCAGCCAATCCCACGGTGACAGCCGGGTTGAGATGCGCGCCACTCACGGCCTGGCACACCACCACCCCTGTGAATACAGCGAGTCCCCATCCCATGGTAATGACTATCCAGCCAGAGTTTTGTCCCTTGGTCCCCTTGAGGCAGACATTCGCACACACGCCATCTCCCAGCAGAACCAGAATCATAGTCCCCACAAATTCGGCCATAAACTCGGTCATCTTTACATCTCCAATTTAATTGAGGGTGAGAGGGTCACAGGGATTGTATCATTGGCTCATCACTCTCGTCTTACCTGTCCCAGTCTTGTACCCTGTCCACTGCCTTATGCCAGTTTTTCAGGTACTCTTCACGTTTTTCAGGGGACATAAAGGACTCAAATTCAGCATCCTTCTTCCAAATGGCCTGAATCTCCTCAAGATCCTGCCAATACCCCACGGCAAGGCCGGCAAAAAAGGCGGCCCCCATGGCCGTGGTCTCCAAGACCTTCGGCCGAATCACCTTGACCTGGGTAAGGCCTGCCTGAAACGCCATCAGACTGTCGTTGATGGATGCACCGCCGTCAACACGAAGCTCAGTAATGGGCATACCTGCATCGTCGGCCATGGCATCCAATACGTCTTTTGTCTGAAATGCGATCGATTCCAAAGACGCCCTGGCAATATGGGCATCGGTGGTGCCCCGGGTGATTCCAAAAATAGCACCTCGGGCATATTGATCCCAATAGGGCGCACCCAATCCGGCAAAGGCCGGTACCAGATAAATGCCCCCATTGTCTTGAACAGAGTTGGCCAACGCTTCAATTTGACTTGACTGATTGATAAATTTGAGACCGTCACGAAGCCATTGCACCACGGCACCTCCAATAAATATACTCCCTTCCAACGCATAGGTCACCTTGTCACCAAGCTTCCATGCCACGGTGGTCAGCAGGTTGTTCTTGGACTGTTTGGGCGTGTCACCGATGTTCATGATGATAAAACAACCCGTGCCATAGGTATTCTTTATCATACCCTCTTGGGTGCACATCTGGCCAAACAGAGCGGCCTGTTGGTCCCCTGCAATACCTGTGATGGGAATCTTCGTCCCCCAAAAGTCGGGGTTCGTCACGCCAAACTCTTCACTACAGCTCTTGACCTCAGGCAGCATGGACATGGGCACGTCAAACAGGTTACAAAGCGACTCATCCCACATCTGATCATGGATATTGAAAAGAAGCGTTCTACTGGCATTGGAAATATCGGTGGCATGTACACGCCCCTGGGTGAGTTTCCACACCAGCCAAGAGTCCACTGTGCCAAACGCAAGCTCTCCCTTGTCAGCCCTTTCCCTGACACCGGCCACATGATCAAGGATCCATTTGACCTTGGTCGCCGAAAAGTAGGCATCCAAAACCAGTCCAGTCTTCTGCTGTATGGTCTCGGTACAGCCTTTGTTTTTGAGTTCATCGCAGAACTCAGAGGTCCGGCGATCCTGCCACACAATCGCATTGTAAACAGGGACACCTGTTTGTCTATCCCATACGATGGTGGTCTCTCGCTGATTCGTGATCCCTATGGCGGCAATGTGTTTGCCACTGACATTCAGCCTGGCCACGGCTTCAACCGCGACACTTGCCTGACTCGACCATATCTCCTCAGGATTATGCTCGACCCATCCAGATTTGGGAAAGATCTGTTGAAACTCCTTTTGAGCCACAGAGCAGATCTCACCGGCCCTGTTGACAATTAATGCGCGAGAACTCGTGGTACCTTGATCAAGGGCCAGGATGTACGTCTGTTCAGCCATAGGTGACTACCTCAACTCTCTATATCAATTCAACAATTCAGCGCATAATTATTCCACAAGAAAGAGGGTTCCTCAAGGGTAAAATAAAAATCCAACGCTGGCTGGACTGGGTTTATTTTTTATGCACCTCTATTTCCTGAATTGTGGGCACTTCCGTGGCTTCCAGAATATTGAGGCGTACTTTTCGTGTCTTGACAGCATTGAACGTCAATGTTTTGTTCGGTCCGATCTTGTTCCCTTGAGCCACTGCGGTCCATGTGCCATTTTGATCAATCAACAACTCAAAACCGGTGACACGATCCCAATCACCTTCGTCAATCACCACGCGTGACACCAAGACCTCACCCTGGAGGTCGACCTCTAACCAGCCTTTTCGGCTATCCTCGGGTGCCCCCCATCTGGTCCCGGAATTGCCATCAAAGGCCTTGTCAGCCTCATAGCCTGGCCCCCATATCCCGGAAGCCTGGGCGGGTTTTCCCTGTGCCAAAGACGCGTCCGGGGCAAGCAGCTCACCACTGATGTATTTGCCCACCTCCTGCAAGGTCGTGACATCAACAGCACGCAGTTTACCTGCATAGTCTGGCCCCACATTGATGGAAAAGATGTTTCCGTGTTTAACAGCACCCGCATAATCCAGATAGAGCTTTTCTGCCATATGACACAGACCATCATGCCTGGGTAGCGAATAGAACCACATGGCACCCCCCTTGTGGGGTGGCTGGATCGGATAGGTAAACTCGGCTGCCAGGTACCCCTGATATTTACCCTCGGCCTCTTTGTTGTAGACAGTCGCCTTGGCATCCCCGATCGGGCCGGGCCTTCCCATTTCACGCAAAGAAAGGCGGCCTGCAGGTTTGCCATGGTTAAATCCCACAAAGCAGTTGGGCTGAAATTCGTGTACCCACTGCACGGTTTCCTCGTGACTGAGTCCACCTGTGCCTGCGGCATGGTCCATCCAGAAGAACTCAATCGGCCCATACTTGGTGCAAAGTTCCTGGAGTTGCGCCTTTTTTGCTTCTGGATTACTCCCACCCTTTTGAGAGGCTCGATCCACGGCACCAGGCCAGTTCCAGTCGCCTTCGGAAAAATAGAGTGCGAGCTTTATGCCATACTTGTCACAAGATTGTCTTAGCTTCGCCAAGACATCAACCCCGATGGGACTGTGGGTCACCTTCTTGTCTGTGGTGGCCGTATCCCAGAGACAAAAACCGTCGTGGTGTTTGCTTAAAAATAGAATATAGCCCATACCGGCCTCTTTGGCGGTCTTGCACCACTGGTCCGTATCACAGCCAGTGGCCCGGAAATAGGTGGCATCCTTGTCCAGTGTTGCAGTCCATTCCATGCCGGAAAAGGTGCTGAAGCTCCAGCAGATAAACATGCCAAATTTCATATCCTTGATCTGCTGCGCCCGAAACTTGTCCGGTAGTTTGATGCGTTCGCCCCTGATGTATTCGCCGGCCTTTTTCAATGTCTTGACATCAACCTTGGCAGGATTCGCCTCATTGGGCATGGCCGTACAAACTGGCACAAAGACGGTACTGACAATCAAGAGAAACAAGGTAGTTCGCATAACAATACTCCGACAGGGTTACAGTTTTAGGTTCTGTGGGTCAAGGCCAGTCCCGGGGCACGTCAGTACCTACTGGGGACCCAAGTATCTCAAGTTCAGCAGCGCCAGCGTAAGGCTTGCCCTCAACCGCCGTGGTTGAAACCAGTTTTATATAGCGGGCCTTGACCGTCTTTGGGAATCGAAAAACACGCTGAGTGGGATTATTAAGAAGATTGCCAAACTCGAAGTCCCCACCCCTGCGCCATGACGTTCCATCGGTACTGACTTCAATGATCCCCTTGTCGACCATGGTCGATGAATTCTTGTCTTGACGCGGCAGATAGGCAAAACCAGCGAGTTGGTACATCGCACCCAGGTCAATGGCCAGATGATGGGGATGAGCCGGTACGGGGTCAGCCCAGCGGGTATGCCAGAAGGTATCCGGATTATTGTCAAACGCCATGCCTGCCGCATATTGCTCATTGTGTTCACTGCTCACAGAGACCACACGCCAGTTCTGTTTAAGGAGTCCAAAGACCTCTTCAGTGACTGGTCCTTTGTCCCCAGCCGCAAAGGCCCGTGCCTTAATCGTACCGCTGGTCAACATAAAGGGCTGCGTGTATACTGCCGCATTCTTATCCGGGTCTGTCCCGTCTGTGGTATATCGAATGTCCAGATCCGATGTGCTGGTGTTTTCCTGCCCGTGGGGTTTCCAGCCAAAGCTCTGTATCTGTTTGACAATGGTAACCTTGCCTTCACTATCACGGGTAATGCCCAGGCCGGTGGGACGAGGACGGCAGTAATGCGCAGAGACCTCAGCCACGGTTGCCGTTAAACGCGATTTTGGGATACGCACACGAAAACCATCGGTTGTGATCGTGGGAAACGAAAGAATACGTTTGTACCCCACGGTTGTGCCGGTGGCCACTTCCTGCCAGGTGCCATTCAGCCACGCATCCAGGGCATGTTGTTCAATACGCTGCCCATGGGTGGCCAATGCCTCCTGTAGGACAAAACGATTGACACGGATCGGTGTCGCCAGTGTCAGAACCAAGGCCTCCTCTTGCGGTGAAGGACGCCAGAATGTCCCATCATCAGAATCGGTGACAGCAGCCGGGCCCTGCACATTCTTGAAAAGGCTGGCACCATAGGTTTCCCGGATGCGCTGACCTGCTTCAATCAGGGCCTTCTCATCACGCTTAGAAAACAGCCCCCTACGGTTCGGCGGGATGTTCAACAAAAACACGCTGTTGCCCCCGACTGACCGCTCGTAGATATTAAAGACATCCTGGGCCGTGCGCACCTGTTGGTGCGTATCATCTCGATAGTACCAGCCCGCTCGAATGGAGGTATTGGTTTCGGCTGGGGCATAATATAGGTATTGGGCAGAATAGAGCTTCTCACGACTGCCAAGGTCTTGCGCCATCAAATCCGGCCAGGTGCTTTGATTCGGATGGACTTCCAGGGGAATGACATTCCACTCGGCCGCACGTGTGGCACCGGCTTCATTGCCGCACCATCGAACATCCGGCCCCTTGCCAAACATGACAGCCTCAGGTGCCAGTTCACGAATCAATCCATACCAATGGTCATAGGTATAGGTCTGGCCGCCTTTGCGTTTGGGGTGGGCCCCGTCAAACCACACTTCATGCACAGGTCCATATTCAGTCAAAAGTTCAAAGAGTTGGTTTAAGAAATACTCATTGTAGTCATCCACCTTGAACGTGAAGGTACGCTTATCTTTGAACGGTCGACCTTCTACCGGCCTGGGGATGACTCTCTCACGGTATGGACTCAGATTCCCGTAGAGCCCCTCAGAAGACTCGATCTGATACAGATCTGCCGGGGACAGATACACCCCCAGTTTCAACCCCATTTTTTTGCATGACTTGGAAAGATCCCTGAGGACGTCGCCCTGTCCATTTCTCCAGGGGGACGACATGACACCCTGTCGAGTATAGCGAGTTTGCCAAAGACAAAAACCGTCATGATGCTTCGCCACAAACACCACCAAGGTCATACCAGCCGCCTTCATGGCCCGACACCACTGATCTGTATCCAGGCCCTTCGGAGTAAAGATGGCCGGGTCTTCCATGCCGTTGCCCCACTCTTTACGTGTAAACGTATTGGGGCCCAGGCAAATCATGGCCACAAACTCTCGCTTGTGGTGAGCCAATTGACGCGATGTGGGCACCACGTGGGCGGCCTTAAAAATAATGTCCTCTTTCTGATCCGTCGCTTCAATCTTGACGTGGTTGTACACAGGCTGGTTGGCCAGCGTGGAGCTCTCAAAAACAAGAACGAATAGCATGAGGGTCTTCCAGAGCTTGGTTCGTACGGTTGGCTTCATCGCTTAATCCTTTGATGTGTGTTGATCCTTGAGAACGTGACTTGTTTGAGAACGTTTTGAATTATAAACCGCCAGTTGCCTGATGACAGGCTTGGCTGTTGCCTGGTGAAGGGTTAACCTGACAGCCTCAGCTTTCTGAAGTGGCAGGCGATGGATTCGCTTGTGCCCAATACATGTACCAGCAGCCAACGGTTGCCATGTCCCCTCTTGCCGGATCTCAAGACTGTATGCACGCACACGTTCGCCCTGTTGAATGTCTTCCTGGATCACAACCGTATCGAATTGTGTCTTCTCATTGAGATTCAAAACAATCTGGTACCCACTGCCGCTGGTTTTTGCCAAAGGATGATTATAGACCCGGCGAATTTCCTGGCCCAATTCCTGCAAACGTGTGACGTCGGCTTCCGGAAGGAGCCCATTCGTATCGGGCGTAATCCCCAGAATCAGGGTGGAGTTGTGCCCCACGGATTGATGGTACATGTCCACCAATTTATCCAAGGGATAGATAAGAGGTTCATCACCCGGTTCCCAGAACCATTCATGACCACCGTGACCACGCAGGGGTGCATCCGACATGGCTGGCATCCAATATGTCCCGTTGGGATCACCGTGTTTTAACAAAGCGAAGCCATTCTTGCTGACCTCCTTGGCGGCCGTTTCTCCGGCACCTGTAGATCGATAGGGAAAGGTCGCCCAGCAGGGATACGGCACAGTACCGCTTTCAGAGCCGCCCCAGCGTGCGTCGGCCCGCTGGAGATTGTGATAGAACACAGCTCTCGGTTGAAATTTCTCGACCCGGGACAGCACATCCGGACCACCCTGCTTTGGGCCGTGGGCGCCCCCATCGAACCAGAACTGGAACCAGTCTCCATACCGAGTGCAAATCTCCTCCACCTCTTTCTCGATCAATCGATTATACGCATCCTGACTGATCGTACTTCGCTCCGTCACCTTGAAGTCGTACACGCCCAGCTGGGCATTCCAGCGCGTGCCCAGATAGATCCCAGGTTTGATGTCATATTTCCGGCATGATGTGATAAATTCTCTGACAATGTCCCTCTTGCCGTCACCCCATTTGATCCGCTTCAAGCAATAGGGATTCGCATCCGACTGCCAGAGTCGAAAGCCTGATTCATGAGACGCCGTCAGGATAGCAAACCTGGCACCTGCTTGCTTGACCGCTCTGATCCACTGATCCGTGTCCAGGTTTATGGGATTGAACTGGTCAGCATCCTGTATGGGCGTAATGCGTGCCTGCCTCTGGTTATAGTGTCCTTTACTAAAGGTGTGCAGTTCGTAACAAACCAGAACGCCCAACTCCGCTTCCTGCCAAGCCAGTTGAGCCGAAGTGGGCTTGGGCAGATCATGGCGTGTGTCCGACTCCGAAGCCCAAGTATCCACCCAGGAAAAGGCCCCGGGCAGATTGCAGTAAACCATCAAAAAGCTGACAGCCAAGAGGCGCGTTATTGTCTTTTGTCCCATGCTGGCATTCCTACGTATGAGTCAACTCGTTTCAGTGTTTTATTAACGCAAGGTACTCTCACCCAAGACTGCCCATACAAACATCGTACGGATCAATACCCCACAAAAGGCCAGTCCCAAAAATTTTCGAAGATCGCTAAATCGGTCATATCAATCCGTTGATCGTGATCCAGATCGGCAGGGTGAATTTCTCTCGGCCTGATCGGCGCCAGCCATGCCTGCGCCATGAGCGTCAGATCTTGACAATCGACTCGCCCATCCAAACTCAAATCCGCCGCAGGATGAAGCAGTTCAATCTCCCAGATTCGTGAAATATCCAGGGGCGTTTTTGTCACTACCACGCGAAAACGTTGGGCTAGACAAGCCGGGAACACAGCGGTCCATTCTATGTGTCTGTTATTTTTTGCCACGGCTTTTTCGATTACCTGCCATGCACACCCATCGTAGTATTGAACCGAAAAATCTTCTATGGGATCAGTGGGGCCACTGCCGTTGTTCCAACCACTCACAATGTGACAGGCACTGACCAAAACCGGTGTGTCCCAGGTAAAGGTGACAGTATCCGGCATATCGTCCCGGTGACTCAGCCAACGCGAACTCACGTCCGACGTATCCATACGACCATCAGTTAGATGGCTGGCTGGATACTTGGCAGCATCGTAGTAACTGGACACCTCAATACTTGCCCCTGTGGCCAGATTGATATGGGGGTGAAACATCCAGGCCTCCTTGGGATTTCGCATGCCCTGTGTCACCAGGGTCTTGAGATCAGCCAGATGATCCACATACACGCCTCGAGGTGTGGCTTGATGGGCTTTACACAATGATGCGGCCATGCCGACCACTTCCCCCATCATACCCCCCGTACGCATCACACGAACCGCCCCCAGTGCGTCATGTGTCACGCTGATATCGCGGCCTGCCATAAACAGATTGCTGATATTTCGGGAATAGAGACACCGATAGGGAAGCCAATAGGGTTTGGCATACTGGGTATACAGGGCTTTGGAAAGAAACTCGTCCCCTTCAAATCCCTTTTGGTAGGACGAATTTGGAAGATGCAGATCAATGCTCCAGGTCGCAGGAACAAACCCATCAGCATATCCGACCCCTTGAACCAAATCCTCCTGGGTCAGGATGAGATCCCCCAGCAAACGTCGGGACTCTCGCTTGCCCGAGACATAGGCCGCCCAGTTGAGTTTGTGAGTGGGATAGAGCTTTCGGGTATTCTTTAATGCATCCCATGCCCCGTACATGGCACGGAAGTTCCAGTCACGAATATATTCGCTCCTGGCAAAGGGATCATGATCAAATCCGCTCTCCCAGTACCAGCCGCCCAATTCATTGGTTTTTGTGGGAAATGGCTTATCCCTAAGATTTAACGCCCAGGCACAGGTAGGAAAGGTGACGGGTTGTCCCGTGTCTTTGACATGCCACAGGTTACAGCGGCCCATATGCCCTTGAAGTGTTAACTCGTGGTCTGCCCCGGCCATAAAGCCCACACATCCGTCCCCTGTGCAATCGGAAAACAGGGCACCCGTAAAACGAAGTGACTCTCCAGTGACTGTGTGCTCAGCGATCACCGCCTTTATGTACGTGCCGTCCATTTCGACACGATTGACCCGGTTTTGCAAAAACAGAGACAGGTTTTCCTGCGATTCGAACAGCTCAATGCGTTGCGGGTCCTCATAGAGATCCGCAGTATTGCTGGGTCCATAATGAGCCCGCCTGGCAGGTTCCAACTCCCTGATCAGATTACCGATTTCAGGGTAGGGCTCACGATTGGTCTCGCCGCCGAGCCAGACCCGCACTTCTCCACTATTATTGCCACCCAGTACAGGACGATCCTGGATCAAGGCCACGTTTAATCCCAAACGTGCCGCCTGCAATGAAGCACACATGCCCGCCATGCCGCCGCCCACCACCACAAGATCATAGTCGCCCGCACTTGTAGGGAGCGCCTCGGTCTGTGTGAGTTTTTTTCGCCAAAGTCGCATGTCAGGATCTTCATTGGGCGGATACGCCGCGCTTCTGGTAAACAAAATGGCATCACAGCGTCCCTCAAATCCGGTCAAGTCATGCAAGGAAACCGTGACATCATGGCGGTTAATCTTGACGGTACCACCATCCTGCCAGAGCCATTCTGTACCTTCCACGCCAAATGTGGTCCCCAAAGCCATGCCATTGATCAACACCAGAAACTGGCCAGGTGAACCAGTGGCCCGTTTGGCCAGGGCAATCCCTTCACCTTTCCAGGGGCTGACCCAATCATAAGTACGAACCCACACTCGATACGTACCGGTCTTTGGAAATGAAACGGTGGTCTTTGCATCGGCCACCGGATGTCCCAGTCCATGGGCCAACAGATAGGGCGAACCCATCTGATCCATAAACTGTGGGTCCAACACCCATCCTCCTGGTTCGGCAAAACGTTCCGCCTCCAGAAGCAGATCTTCGGCCGATACTGTCACTGCGGCAACAAGTACGAGGAAGGGTAGGACCCATTGTGTGATATTTTTATTGTTTTGATTCATGAGCACACCGATTATCCTTTTCTAAAACGTCTTTGGAAAAGGCACAGTGACACCAGACAGACCAGCAACCTCTTCGGAGGACAGGGCACGGTTATAAAGACGGACCTCGTCAATCATACCGGCAAAATGCTCGGTGAAGCCCCGGTTGCCGCCAAGGCCAATCTGGCCCAGCTGTGTATCAGCCGTCGCCGTGATTGCCACCAACAGACCATTGTAGTACACAGAGGTCTGGAGTCCGTCACAGCTGGCGGCCAAATGAATCCATTCAGCGGTCATGGGACCCAGGATCGTATTTACAGCACCCCGATGACGATAGTGGCCCGGATCAGATCCATCCGCATCAAATTGAAAATCTGAGGCAGCACTGTCCGTATTAAACAAACCGGAATACTGCCCCTGGGCAAAGGTCTCTGTCTTGACCCACAGAGAAACGCCGTAAGCCG
>Ga0307990_1002615_pt1 | contig 14315 bp, 10 predicted proteins | sample EllFjometagen129_FD_203168 | JGI IMG/M metagenome (GOLD analysis project Ga0307990, IMG submission 203168) | Marine microbial communities from Ellis Fjord, Antarctic Ocean - #129 | ecosystem: Environmental > Aquatic > Marine > Unclassified | place: Southern Ocean | collected 2014-10-08
AAAGCATATTTAAACAGCAATGCTTTCAAATTAAAAATCCCCCTCGTACTTGCAGGGAAAATGGGCTGGCTCCAAAAAGATTTAATGAAAACTATCAATCCGTTAATTAATAGTGGGGACATTATTCTTACAGGATACTTAAATATCAAGCAATTAAAGGCATTATATGAGTCTTGCATGTTTTTCGCTTTTCCGTCTATTTATGAAGGTTTTGGAATACCAGTATTAGAAGCTATGGCATCAGGTGCCGCAATATTGACTTCAAACAACTCATCATTAGGAGAATTATTTGCAAAAACGGCTCATCTCGTTGATCCGTTTTCAATTGATTCCATAGCTGAGGGGATTGATAAACTTCTCGACTGTGATTACCGGGACCAATTGGTGAAAAATAGTCAATTGTATATTAATCAGTTTTCTTGGCAAACTTCTGCACATCAACACAACAATCTTTTTACTAAGCTAATAAATTGTTGTTGATGACTATTTATACTTTTATTCCTATTTCAAATATTCATAGGGTCCGATTTCCGGTGCGGTTCCATTGGGAACAGTATTTCCTTCTATATCAAATTCAAAGTTTAAATCAAATCCTCTATCAATACAGTCGGATATTTCCATAAGATGAAAATCATTTCCTTCTGCATTTACGAATGCAGGATCACCAATAAATGAATTTTCAGAATCACTCCCACTCATAAAAAGATTATTTGATTCTGTCATGTCTTCTACTTTGAACATAATCTTGTCAAATCTAGAATCTTTATTATAATCAAGACTGAAGATATTATTTATAGCTTCTATTTTTCCGCCCTGAATTCCCGAAGACATATTGTAAAACAAGTTATTATATACTTTCGCTGAATTGCTGGCGAACAACGGCCCGCTCATATTATTGAAAATATTATAATAGATAAACATATCTTTTGAATGTGTATAAATGGGGCATTCTGCAAATTCCATATAATTATACCTAATTATAATATCTTTTCCATCTTCAACATAAACTGAGAATCCTGGTGCGATGGGACCCAAGAACTTATTATATTCAACAACTCCATCATTTTGATTCGCATTATTAGAAATAAAACAGAATTTATTCCCTGAACTCGAGCGATCGACTATGTTATGATGAACATGCCATCTATTGCATAAATAGAATTGTATACCATCCCCAGCAGCATCTACTTCCGGAGTAAAAGGAGGAACCCAATTTGTATTAACGTTGTGTATATAACAATGCGATATTTCAATATTTTCAGCATTCTTCATAAATATTCCATCATCATTAATATCATATATCTCAGTATTTGTTACATAGATACCATCTATATCATTTAAAGCACGTAACCCCCAATAGGCACCATGCAGAATACAATTAATTAACTTACAATTCTCACTATTATCCCGAAATATAACGCAACTAGTTCCTTGCTCTGCAATAATCTCCAAGTCAAGAATAGTTAAACCGCGACTACCTTGCCAATCTGTTGAAACTCCATGCGCTTCAGTGCTGCAATTAATAATTGGTCTTTTATTAGACTCTCCATATGAGGCAATTGTCACTCCATCTGCATAAACCATAAAAACATCAACATCCAATTGAGTACCTCTCTTGATAGCATATACATATCCTTCCTTCCATACAAGTTCATCATAACTGCTAAAAGGATGATTCAAACTGCCATCTTTTGAATCATCTAAAGAATTTGTTGGATCAATATAAAATATTGAATCTGTTTCCGGCGACCATAGATTAGCGACAACAATCCCAGCTGTTTTATAAGAATTATTTTCTGGCATTACACCTTCCTTCTCACATGAACTTATCAAACTAAAAAGCAGTAACAAAAGATATAAGTATTTCATGACAAAATTGATTTTTAAAGGATTATTGCTAGACCCTTATGCTTCACACTATTTATGGAAAAGTCCTCCAATATTCTGTGATAATTTATTTGAAGATCCAAGATATTTCTCAATATCAGAAGCCCGAATTAGTCTTAGCTCCCTATACAATAGGAAAGAACTAATTAACAGACTTAGAGGAATTATCAGCAATTGTAATAATATTGAGTTTTCAGTTAATCTCATACCAATATATCCAAGAGCGAATAAAATTATAATAACGCATATCAATTTAAGTAATTTCTTTGATGAATCAAAAATCATTAAATTCAAATACTTTTTTTGAAAATATAAGCCTAATAGTAGATGAATTAAATATGCTATTGCTAAGCTGATTATTACACCATAAAAAGCAAATATTTCTTTAAGTAAAAAGATAAAAGGGATATAGCTAACATCCATTATGACTTGGTTCAAAATGCTTATTGTAGGTTTATTTGCTCCAAGATAATTATGAAAAGGTTGTATTATTGTCTGGCCAAGTAAAGTCCCAATTGTAATTATCAATACCGAAATACTAATTATCTCTACATTTTCACCAATCCATAAATCGATAATTGTATTCATTGAAAAAATAAGCCCGATACAAATAGGTATAATAAATAGCGTAATCTTCTCTTCAATTTCTTTTACAATAGCAGCAATTTTTTCTTTACTTCTAATCTCTGAAAAGAGCTGAAAAAGAGGCCAAAACAAAGCCTGAAAGATTCTCTGAAACTGATTTTTAACACGTATTCCTATATCAATAAACCCAACGTGAGTAACACCAAAGTAATTAGCAACAATTATCTTCACCAAGGGCTCCCAAAAAAGGAATAAAAGACCTGAAGCATATAGCTTTAGTCCATAACCAAGCAGTTTTCTTATTGATTGTCTGAAATTTCTCCTGAATCCACGAAAATGTATGGGACCATATATTTTAAAGCTAGCATAAGCTATTACTATTAACCAAATAATTGCTGATAACATAACCATCAAACCTACTTCTCTGAGACCTAGACCATAACTTACAACTAGAATAATAGAAGACCAATATATTACGCTATAAATTAATTGAATATAGCTCACTAAATACATTCTTTTCTGAGACTCTAGAATACCAGTGAAATTCAAACCAACCTGAAGAATAAAATTCGAGATCACCAATCTGTTAAATAGGACCTTACTGTCAGGTAAATACTCTATATCAATATTTAGAACGTTTAGTATTATTTGATCACTAAAAACAAAGAGAACTATCGAAATTAACGACATTAAAACTATCATTGATATGAAAGCAGTAATTATGTCATAAGAAGATTCTTTTGATTTCCCCTGTATTGAGATGAACTTAATTAGAGCAGAATAAAAACCAACATTAGTAATCCTCGCTAAATCACCAATAACGGTAACCGATGCAAATATTCCATAAACATTTGCTCCCAAATCCTTGATAATAAGAGGTATTGCATAAAATGTCAACGCAGCAACAATAATCTTCAAAAATACACCAGTCAAGGAATTCTTTGCAAATAGTTTCTTATCTATCATTTTTGAATTTTTCCAGGAAAACTCTATACATGAATTTAAAATTCCCAATTAAATACCTCTTCCACTTAAATGGCTGCTTTAATAGGATATGTAGCCACTCGAATCCAATACTTCTAATCCAAGCAGGTGCTCTATGCAAATCATCTGACCAATAAGAAAATAATCCCCCAACAGCAATAATTACTTTGGCATCAATATCAGCAACATTCTTTATTATCCAATCTTCCTGTAAAGGATTGCCCATTCCCACTAATAACAAATCTGGTTTAAGCGAATTTATCATAAAAATTGCTTTCTCATTTTCAGATTCATTAGAATTAATATATCCATGATGATATCCAAGGAGGCTCCAATTACAGAAATACTTATCGAAATAATTCGCAGCCCGCTGAATTTCACCGTCTTTTGCTCCAAGAAGAAAACAAGTCTTCTTCTTTGAACTGTATTGACTCAGTAACCTTGGGATAAGATCTGTTCCATTTACATTATCTTTTAGCTTCCTACTTCTGATTATTCGAAATGCCATTCTAACTCCGGTACCATCCCCAAATACATAATTTGCCTGATTCAAGGTGATTTTATACTCCGGTCCCGAGATGGCTAGATTTAGTGTGTGAGCATTAACAAAAAATACTGTGTTTCTCTGAATATCACCTTCTAAGATAGATGTAATTTGATTAGTTGCATGAATAAGAGTTGTATCATAAACCCACACACCAAATATTGTGACCTTCTCCATTATTTTTACTCTAAAGTCAGCCTTTTGTTTATAGTAGTTTCATTATTGAATTGATATTCTATCATATACATCAATGCGGAAATTAGAACAACACCTGATAAGCTATCAAAAATTATTACAGTGTTGAACATTAATAATACTTGAAACAGAATATAAAGTTTAATAAACCTTAACTCTTCTGTGAGTTTTTGTCTTATAAAAAATATCAAGATATATAAAACTGCAAATAATGATATTACTCCAAATCTATAATAAAACCCAATAATACCTGTATCTGATATGTAATAACCATATCTATTTGCAATAACTACTCCTTCTCTACCATATTTAGATTTTTCTCCAGGTTGACCATTTCCAAATACATATGTCGCTAAATTTGGATTTCGATGTATTAAAAGAAATTTTGATGTTTTGAACCTAATGTATTCAGATCCTGCAGATCTATCCCTTACTACAGACTCCTTCATCTCAAGAACTATACTTTGGAAAACAATTAATCCAGCGAATACAGTAATGCTAAAGATAGAGATTAATAGCAGTCTGTTTTTTAGCCTTCTCACAAAAAACAAATATCCTGCCGTTATAATAAGATATAACGCAAGAGATGACCTATATCCGGATAAAATTGCAACAGCAAAAATCAACAAGGCAAAAATGACATATTTCCAATTATGGTACCTGAAAATCCTATCAATACATAAAAAAAAAGCTAAATGTCTTATATCAGTCCCAGGCAAATTAATTCTTACAGTTCCGCGCTGAAAAAGCACCTTTGCATCAGTAATAATTGTTGGATATAAAAAATATTGGATAATATATAGAATGCTATTGGCAACGGCTAAATAAAGGAATAAATTAATTAAGAATTGTGGTTTAGGTTTTAGATAAAACAATAGAAAATAAAATAAAATTGCATATATATGTCTCTGAAAATACAGTGTTTCACCAATAGACTGGCCATGAAATCTTAATGAAGTAAATGTACTAAAAAAGACACCTGCCAATAAAAAAATTATAGGCAAGCTAAAACGAGATGCTCTCTCTGTAGTTATTCTTGAGAAAATAGAATAAAATATTAAGTGGCTGAAAATAAGAACTAATCCAAATACTTCAATTACACGCATATTAATCCCAAGACCTCTTATATAAAAAAGCCCAACAGAACATAAAAAGATTAATGCAATTAGTATTTCCTTATATCTGGACATTAAAAACTGGATTTTTAATTTATAGAAATATATTAATAATTTCTAACTTGTGAAAATCACACAATAACAGCTAGTGAAAGATAGAAATAATATCCTTGGCAAACCGAATTTGTATATGTATCCAATGTTGTCTACAAATGAATCGATTTCAAAAAATCCATATGTTGACAATCTATGTAAGAGCTTGGTCAATTACTTCAACATAATCAATTTAAATAAAGTAGCACGGACTGGCTTACTGGACATATTTAAATATCATAAACATCTCGATTACATATATTTCAACTGGGTCGAGAATATTCCAGACAGAAAAGCAGGATTTATGCAGTTTCTGCTATTTATATTCCTAATAAACTATTACAGAGCTGTTGGGATTAAGGTTATTTGGACAATGCATAATAAAATCTCACATTCAAAGAAGAACTATTTATTGAAAAAGATACTATTCAAAACATTAATTAAGAAAGCTAATTTCATTTTTACTCATTCCTCAGATGGAATAGATTTTGCCGATAAAATTATTCCAGGTATTGGTAAGAAAGTCATTTTTCTACATCATCCCCTAAATAACTCTACATTCAATATTCAAAAAAGAAAAAGTTTTGACTATGATGTAATTATTTGGGGGACAATTGCAGAGTATAAAGGAGTTAACTCCTTTTTACAATTTTTAAAGGAAAAATCAAGGCAGGATGACTTCAAAATACTTATCATTGGCAAATATCAATCCTCTGATTATTACACGGAATCTCTTATAATTGCGGGAAAGAAAACTCAAATTGAGAACCGTTTTGTTGAGAATGATGAACTATATGAGTTGATTTCAAAATCAAAAACAATACTATTTACCTACAATGATAGTTCAGTCCTAAGTTCTGGAGCATTAATGGATAGTTTAATGACGAATACAGAAATAATAGGGCCAAATAAAGGTGCATTTCGCGATCTTCACGAGCTTGAAATACTTCATACATTTAATGACTATCAAGAACTGCTTAGCATACTGGATTCTGATCAGGGTGAAAATGAAATCAAATCGAATGCTGAAAAAAGAGAAGAATTCCTTAATGACAACACTTGGGAACAGTTCGCCAGAAAAGTAGCAAAAATCATTACTCTGTAAATGTATCAGATTACAATTCAAAGGTATTTAACAACTCATCATAAATTTCCCGTGTATACTTTTCAGCTCCAGACATATTTAAATGTTTTGGATCTGCAAAGTATTTGTTTTTATATATTTTCGACTTCCAACCTTCTTCAGAAAACCTAATATGGCTATTATTATCAAGTATCTTCTGTATTTCAGGATGGATCGCCTCTATCTCCTTAAATCGATTCTTTCTGACAGGATAATTTACTAATAGCACTTTAATTTCTCTTTCTTTCGTTAGATTCAAAAACTTCTTTAGATATGGATCTCCAAAATTACCATAAGTCCTCAGTTCTTCATTATTATCAGTTGAATCAATATAATTCTCAGGCATGAATAATGAATCATTCTTCCCCTGATTACTAATACTATAAAATCCCCTGTCAATTATCATTTGATCTATTATACTTATTGCTTCTCCTTTGTTAATGACCATATGTTTATCCTTTTGTGACAGTACATGAAGTATTTCATTAAATGAATACCTTATCATCTCGCCCATATACAAATGGCAAGGTAATAGATAGTTTAATACAACATCTTTATCTTTTTTATAAACAAAATATGAAAGAACTTCTCTCGGAAAATTTATACCTTGAGTCCCATTCTTAGCAAAAAGAATTTCCGGATGATCATCAAGTGTTAAAGTAAGAACAAGATATTCCGGAGCTGGATTGTTGTCTAAATAATCAATTAGAGTAAAATAGTTTGGACCTATTGGCAGAGCAGGCAAAGCAAGATTCAGTGAGTAGGTTTTATCCCCTGACAATGAATCAAACAGTTCAGGAATAATTCCGGTCATAAGATCACTTGATCCAAGAAAAAGTATATTGTTCTTTTCTTTTACATAACTAAACACACCTTCTCTAACCGCTTCCCTCTTCTCCTGCCCTAGTAGTGAAGCACTATCTTTATATTTACTACTATATCGAATAGATAGTAAATTCAAAATAACTATAATAATTATTCCAATAAAGCTGAAAACGAAAAGCTTCTTCATAAGTCAAAAATTTATTACTCTATAGGAATACTCTTCAATACGAAAAGGAATCATTGTGTATTTCATATAGATTAAAACTGAAAATAAACAAAATTTGTTGCTCCAAAAACTCCAAACAGGACAACAAGAATAATCAAAATATAGTACCATATCCACCTAATAATCATAGGTTTAGAATCTAATTTATCCTTTAAATCGCCATACTTCTCAGAAATTGATTCAAATACTAAGAGAACAACCAATATAAGAATAGGTAATATCCTTTCAATAGTAAATAATTCAAGCTGTAGTCCATCAGATTTGGAGAATAATTTGATGAAAAATGATTTAGCAACTTGAATACTTGATGAATTAAAAAAAACTAAAGTGATACTAATAAAAGTGAAGGTAATAATTCTACCCAGATTCAATTCCAAAGAACGCGGCATCTTTGATAGGATCTTAATTCTCTGTCTCCTAAAATAAAATTCAAAGTTTATAGCAAATACTTGCAATAATCCCAAAACTACATAGGTCCAATTGGGTCCATGCCATATGCCCAGTACTAGAAATGTTAATAATACGGCATATGAAGAAGCAAACCTTCCCCACCTGCGTCTCTTATACATCACACTCTTAAAAATATAATCATTACACCAGTAGGACAAGGACATATGCCAACGCCGCCAAAAAACGGATATATTCTGGGAAAGAAACGGTCTATTAAAATTAGGCGATAGTTTCAGACCAAATACCCTGGCAGTTCCAATCGCTATATCAGTATATCCGGAGAAATCAAAATAAAGATGCACAGTTTGCAGAAAAAGAACTATCCATACTGCATTTGTTGAGTATGCATCAAGATCATTATATACAGGGAATACCAAGTCAACGAGTCTATCTGCAATAACAATTTTCTTTAATAATCCCCAGAAAACTAACAATAAACCTTCCTTAAGATTATTCATCTTAAAATCAGAAATTGAACGTAATTGAGGTAAGAAAGTATTTGATCTTTCAATTGGACCTGCTAATATTTTTGGATAAAACAATGTAAATACAAGGTAGTTAACTATTGACTCCTCAGGTAATTCTACCTTCTTATATATATTAATTATATACCCAATACTCTGAAAAGTATAATATGAAATACCTATTGGAATAATGATGTCAGCTAATATGATATCCTTCCCATTCCACATATCAGATATTAAGTTGAAGTTCTCTAATAGAAAAGTAGTGTATTTCAGTATAACTAATTGTCCAATATTAATTATTAATCCAAAAATATATAATCTCCTTCTCTTACTTCCAACTAAATTATTCAACCCTTTCCCAAGAAAGTAATTTATAATTCCGTATAAAAAAGCATAAATGAAATGGGCAAGAGAAAAATAGAATAGAAATAAGCCGCTTATTAAAACTAAAAAATGAGGACGATACTTTGAGTTTAGTTTATAATAAATAATGATACTAATTATAAAGAATAGCCAATATTGTAAGGTATGAAATATCATAAGTAATTATTGAAAAGGGTACATAATTAATAAGGTTTGATTTCTTCAGAAACCGGGTCCTCGCGAGTTGTTTCCTTTGTATAAATGGTTTGTCCTGTTATATATTATCATAAAAATACTTGAATTCCATCCATATCTATATCTTCCGAGCAGATACCACCCTTATATTTCCCAAAAAATCTGCTACTGTCTCGATTTCATCGAATTGAAGTGTCCTTTCACATAGTTGTCTCATCAACGGTCCCTGACCTACACCTACCTCAAATGCAAGCCAACCTGCTTTTTTTAGGAACTTTGGAGCTTCACGAATAAACGCTTTGATTATATTTATTCCAAGCATCCCTCCGTCAAAAGCAACAGCCGGTTCATTTAATGAAATTTCATCTTTCATTTTTGGTATATTCGAACTAAAAATGTAAGGTGGATTACAAACAATTAAATCAAATTTTTCATAATATTTATCTGTCTCAAAAGCTGACATCATATCACCCTGAACTGCTTCTACTCTTTGACCTAAAAAAAGGAAATCAATATTCTCCTGTGTTAGTTCAACTGCTTCTTGTGAAATATCGGAGGCATAAACAAAACACTCAGGGTTGTATGTAGCAATGGCTAGCCCCAGGTTCCCAGCTCCGCAACAAACATCCATTACTAAAGTATCATCAGTAGAATCAGCTGTTATTCTTGAAATCTCAAGTGCCTTTTTTCCTAATATTTCTGTCTCTTTTCTCGGAATTAATGCTCGTTTATCAGAAAGCAATTCAATACCCATAAAATCTTGTCTTCCTGTAATATGAGCAAGCGGTATATTATTCATTCTCAGTTGAATTAGCTCCTTCAGTTTTAGCTCCTGTTGTTCATTTAGCTCTGGTAAGGACTCATTGGATGCTTTAACAACTGACAATGTCTTTCCTGAAGCCTTCAGCCACAATGCTTTAATAGTTGAATCTATATTCTCCTCCGGTTTATCCTCCAATAAGCTAATTTTTTCGATCAGCTCATTCCTGATGCTATTGTATAGATCTTTATTATACATTATCCAATTTCATATTTTTCAACACTTTCTTATCAATTTTTCCATTTGAGCTTTTCGGCATTTCATCCAGGAAGATAATTTTTTGTGGTACCATAAATATCTCCAGCATCAACATACACTCCTTTTGAATTTCATTTCCACTAAGCTGTATATTGTCATGGAGGGTTACAAATGCAGCAATAGACTCACCCATAATTTCATCAGGAAATCCCATCACAGCAACCTCCTTTATACCCTCAATATTATAGATTACATTTTCTATTTCAATCGGGCTAACCTTTTCTCCTCTGGTTTTAATAATATCATCCGTTCTACCTAAGAAGTAAAGGAATCCCTCTTCATCCATCTTAAACCAGTCATTGGAACATAAATTCCTCTCCCACGGAAGAGCTCCTGACCTCAACATCTCCTTGCTCAGCTCTTCTTTGTGCCAATACCCCAGCATAACATGAGGCCCCCTAATATGAAGAATACCTCTCTCTCCTCTTGGAACAGGTTTTCCGTCCTGCGCCAATAAGTAGACTTCAGTACCAGGTATCGCTTTACCAACAGATGAGGGTTTTATATCAATTAATTCAGGTTCAAGGTAACATACACGCTTACACTCTGTCAAACCATACATTTTAAATATCAATGCATTAGGAAATATCTTTTTCAGGTCAGGGATAATCTCTGCTGGTAAAGCAGCAGCAGTATTTGTTATTTTCTTAATTCCATCTAGTACCAATCCTGATTTCTTGCTAGTTGCAATCATCATAGCATATATAGTTGGTACGCCCGGAAAAACAGTTGGCTTATACTTCTCGATCTGTTTATATATAGTTGACTGAAATGTAAATGATTGCTCAACAATGATTGAACCTCCCATTGTTACAGCCATCAACAACTGATATAATCCGTAATCGAAGGCAAGAGGTAGTAATAGGATAATACGATCCTCTTCAGATAATCTCAGATATTCAACAAGACTCCAAGAGGTAAAGACCATAGACTGGTGAGTCATCATTACTCCTTTAGGGAATCCAGTACTTCCTGATGTATATATTAATGCAGCCAGATCATCGGGAATAATCCCAGGCAACTCTGTATCAGGAATCTCTGATGAAAGAATCTCTTCAAAACCAATAGTATTGATTCCGAAATCTAATCTCTGCTGATCCTTCCCTCCTGCAATGATGAGCTCTTCTATATATTTTGAGTCATCAAATATTTTTGAAAACTCCCTGCTATGCATCACTTCTGAGATCAGAATCCTGGCTTCGCTGTCATTGAGAATGTATTGCAGCTTATCTGCTTTTGTCTGCGGATTTATAACCAGGAATACTGCTCCTGCAAGTGTTATACCATAAATTGAAACAATAGACTCCCACGAATTATTCATATATATGGCAACCCTGTCACCTTTTTGAATTCCCGCAGAAGTCAAATGAGCAGCAAACCTTTCTGCTGCCACTTTTAAATCGGAGTATGAATATTCATCAGATTTTACTATGATAGCAATCTTGGAAGGATATCTCTCCGCTGAAATCAGCAGTGCCTCTCCTAGCAAACGTTGCGGTATTGCAGTCATTGCTATTTATTTTTAGTATGTTAAAGGCGACATTCTTAAATAATCCGTAGTTTTTACTTTACGTTCAAAACTGGCAAATACGCGTTCAATCTCTTCAGCTTTCCTTCCCAATACTTCAGCAACTTCCTCTGCAGCATAGCTATTTTGATATGCAAACCAAAGCAGGTCCATCTGCTCATAAGGCACCTGGTAAAAAAATTCTTCCTGAGTCTGCTCTGCCGAATATGTATCAGTAGTTGGTGTTCTGTCTATAATTTCCTGCGGAATACCAAGATAGTCTGCCAACTGATATACTTGTGTTTTGTATAGGTGAGCAATAGGCATAACATCTGCACCACCATCCCCATGTTTAACAAAAAAGCCCTGTTCAACTTCATGCTTATTGGGAGTTCCAATAACTGCATAATGTAATGTCTCTGCATGATAGTAAAGCATTGACATTCTTGTCCTCTGTTTCAAATTCGAGGCTGCCTCTATTTGTCTAAGTTCAGCAGCCGGTAAACGTTTTGATTTCTCATTGCCTTCTCTGTCAACAATAGTTAATGAAAAAAGCGGAGGAAGGTTTGTAAACAAACCGAAACTCTTAATGCTGATCTTCATTTTATCCTGAGAAGGATCATACTCCGGAATCACCTTTTTGGCAGCTTCATCGCGACGCTCATAGCATCCATAACCTAACAGCACCCCTGTAATATCTTCTGTGATAGCTTTCACTCCAAATTTATCAGCCAGATTTTGAGCAAAAACAGCACTATCCCCACTTGAATCCTGCTCAGGCAACATTATCCCCAGAACATTTTCAGCACCAAGTGCTTTTACCGCAAGTGCCATACAAACTGCTGAATCAATACCTCCCGAAATACCAACCACTCCTCCAAAACGTTTCAGATTCTGAGAAACATCTTCACGAAGCTTATCAACTATTCTGTAGCATTCAGCATGAATATCATCAATGAACAGAACATCTTTACTGAAAGGTACTTTATCTTTTTTTTTCATAACTATATAAATTTATTCATTTTATTTCCATAAATAACATTGCAATTTCGCAACTGGGGAATATCAGGTCTGAAATTGTCTTTCAAAATAAACTGGTGATAAATTAATTGTGATGAAATAATCCCACAAAGTGCCATATTTTCCATTTCTGTAACTTCAGAACCATTTGAAACCTTACTTAATAATTTCTGAACATTATCATTAGAGAATAATCCGGTCTGCTTAATATCATTTTCTGAAAGCAGTGTCATTACATATTCTTTTGCAGGAGATGATAAGAAACTGCTTGATATCGGTGCTCTGTATGCCTGTTTTGGCCTTTTTAAAACACTATCCGGTAACCTGTCTTGCATCATGCGTTTCAATATATACTTCTCATTGAGCCCATGCATTTTATAATCTGCCGGAAGTTTTGAAGCAAATTCCATTACACGGTAGTCAAGAAAAGGATATCGACCCTCAACCGAATTAGCCATAGATACTCTATCTCCCTGTGACGACAAGAGATAACTTGACATAAATATCTCAGATTCCAGCCATTGTGATTTATTTAGCCTATTGTAACTATCAAACCCATCAGGAAGCATTTGACTAACTGCATCATACTGATCAATTCCGTTCAAATTTACTTTTAGTTCCTCAGAAAAAAAGTTTTGCAGATTTGACGTATTCCGCCAGCGCAATACATGGGAATAAAATGGAGAATCTGTATCTTCAAGTTTATATCCAAAGAAGAATTTGAGCATATTTCTGTTCTTCCCCTGAAATTGAGCAAGGTAAGGATAGAGTTTCTGTAAAAGCAGTGGCCTCAATTTTGAATCGGGTTGCTTTGACCAAAATTCTCTAATGATACCTTCCTTAAAAATTCCATATCCTGCCAACATTTCATCAGCACCCTCTCCTGTTATTACAACTTTAATACTGCTTGCCCGTACCTTTTTTGAAAGACTGAACATAGGCACGGGTGAAGTCCTTAAAATCGGCATCTCTGAATGCCATATTACTTGCGGGAAGTATTTACCGATATCTTCTTTTGTACTGGTAAAAGTGGTGTGACGTGTGTTGAGGTATTTAGATACCAATTCCTGATAGTTTGTTTCATCAAACTCTCCATCTTCAAAGCCCAATGAAAAAGTCTGCAGAGTTTCAGGAGCAACCTCTTTAATCAATGCTGTTGTCGCACTTGAGTCGAGGCCTCCACTTAAATAGGCTGCAACAGGAACATCTGCTCTAAGTCGCAACCTTACTGCATCAGTCAGTAAATAATCCAGTTCTGCTACTGCGTCATCCAAAGTTCCTTTGAAATAATCATTCTCTTCAAGCGGAAAACTCAGCGACCAATAAGATTGAATGTCTATTTTCCCTTGAGCAATTTTCATATAACGTCCAGGGGGTAATTCATAAATACCAGAAAATACTGTCTTGGGAGTAATCGTTGCCCAAAAAGTGAAAATTTGTGACATAGAAACTGGATCAATTTCAGCTCGAACGTCTGGATGTTCAAAAAGTGTTTTTATCTCAGACCCAAACAAGAAGTTGTCTTTTGACCATGTGTAGAACAAGGGCCGAATTCCGACCCTGTCTCTGGCGATAAACAATTCTTGCTTTTTGTTATCCCAAATTGCAAACACAAACTGGCCATTTAATTTGTTTAAACAATCAGCCCCATACTGCAA
>Ga0307990_1002617_pt1 | contig 14313 bp, 13 predicted proteins | sample EllFjometagen129_FD_203168 | JGI IMG/M metagenome (GOLD analysis project Ga0307990, IMG submission 203168) | Marine microbial communities from Ellis Fjord, Antarctic Ocean - #129 | ecosystem: Environmental > Aquatic > Marine > Unclassified | place: Southern Ocean | collected 2014-10-08
GGCGGCAAAGCCGCCAACCACCCCCTCCTTGAAATCCTAAACGCCTGTCATTCTGAGCGAAACAGCCTGCCCCGACACTTCGGGGAAGTGTAGCGAAGAATCTATTGTTAGACTTATATTTTTCAATGACAATAGTGACCAATTATATTAAACACCGATGTTCCCCAAAAATGGTAGTTGATCCAAATTTCTATACTCCTGGAGATTTTCCGGGCTTGTTTAAACCTTTTCCCTGTTTTTTCGTTTATCCTCCCAAAAAGTAAACATGTCAAAAAACTATTTTATAATTTTCTCTTTATTGATTTCTGGTTTTTTTGCTAATGCTCAAAAACTTGTTCCGGTGTATGATTTTGATGGTTTTGAACCTTTTTTGCATCAGGAAAACGACACGACTTATGTTATTAATTTTTGGGCTACCTGGTGCAAACCCTGCGTAAAAGAGCTGCCTGCATTTGAGGAATTGAATGAGAAATTCAAGAATGAGAAAGTGAAAGTTATACTCGTAAGCCTGGATTTTATAAAACATTACGATACGCAATTGTTGCCATTTATTAAAAACCGCCAATTGAAATCGAAAGTTTTGCTGCTCAACGATCCGAAGAGTAACCGCTGGATTGACAAGGTGAGTTCCGATTGGTCAGGAGCCATCCCGGCAACGGTAATTTATAAGGGGAAAATGAGAAAATTTTATGAAAGGTCTTTTAGCTTCGATGAACTTGAAATGGAGGTTAAACGTTTTTTAGGACACAAATCAGGTAAATGAAACCAGCTTAAAAATCCATAATACCCCTAAATCCCCTGGAGGGGACTTTCCAAAACTACTGATTTTTAGTACTTCTCCCTTTTGCCATTGGCATCCCTTCGGGGAGGGCTCGGGGTAAAAAGGACTAAAAATCAGTAGTGTCGGGGTTTCTAGACTACACTTATAAATAATTTTTTAGTACAAACTAATAATACAATTAATATGAAAAATTCAATTTTATTTTTAACAGCTTTTCTTTTAATATGCACAGCAGCACTTGCCGGAAACGGCGATGGTGTGCAAGTTGGCGACAAAGCCCCATCCTTTTATTTGCAAAATGTTGATGGCCGCATGATCTCGCTTTCTGACTATGATGAAAAAAATGGTGTGATTCTTATTTTTACCTGCAATCATTGTCCGTACTCCGTAGCTTACGAAGACCGGATAATTGCACTGGATAAGAAATATGCTCCCTTGGGTTTTCCTGTGGTGGCCATTAATCCTAACGACCCCAATGTTCAGCCTGCTGATTCCTATGAAAAAATGATTGTGCGTTCACAAGAAAAAGACTTTCCATTCCCATATCTTTTTGATAAGGGTCAGGAAGTATATCCTGAGTATGGCGCTACAAGAACCCCTCATGTTTTTTTACTCGAAAATAAGGGAAAATATTTTGAAGTTGTCTATATTGGTGCTATCGACGATAATTACCAGAATGAGGAATATGTTGAGGAAAGATACCTTGAAAATGCGATTGACGACATCCAAAACGTCAAGAAAGTGATGACTGATTTTACCAAAGCGATTGGCTGCACCATTAAATCGAAAAAGTAATTACGGATTTTTTTCTGCGTAAATCTGCGAAATCTGCGGGAAACAAGAAAAAAAGACTTGCTTATTTATAGATTACAAAGCCATTTCAACCATCATCCCAAATAATTCGGTGAGTGAAATGCCCATCTCGCGGGCCATTTTTGGGACAATACTTTCCTTTGTTAATCCGGGGACTGTATTAATTTCGATGAAGTATAGCGTATCGTTTTTTTCTGAATAGATGTAATCGGCTCTTACCACACCTTTACAATTTAACTTTTGGTAAATCATGGCAGTTGTTTGCTTAATGCGGATTTCCAGTTCTTCCGAAATATCAGCAGGGACAATTTCTTCGGCAAGTGCGGGGTTGTATTTTGCTTCGTAGTCGAAAAACTCTTTTTTACTTTTAATCTCACAAATCGGGAAAACAAGCATCCCATCGTTGCTGTCCATCGTGCCACAGGTTAACTCACGTCCCTGGACAAATTCCTCGATTAATACTTCATCATCTTCATCAAAAGCAAGCTTGATGGCAGCATCCAGTTCATCTTCCTTTTTAGCTTTCGACATGCCAACACTCGACCCACCGGCATTTGGTTTTACAAATACAGGTATGGCGAGCGATTTAAGAATTTCATCGATGGAGTAATAAGCGTTTTTGAAAAGATGAATGGATTTAGCCACAGAAACACCATAAGTGAAAACCACCCTGTTGCAATAATTTTTATTGAAGGTAAGCGCTGAAACAAGCGAATCGGAGGAGGTAAAGGGAATGTTGAGCATTTCGAAGTATGCGGGTAGCTTTCCGTTTTCTCCGGGCGTGCCGTGAATAGCGCAAAATACACAGTCGAAGTTTATTTTCGTTTCATCTATCAATAAACTAAAATCATTTTTATCGATTTGATATTGTTGTCCATTGCTTTCGAAAAACCAATCGCTGCATTTAATTTGTATGAGGTAGGTGTTGTATTTTGCCTTGTCGAGCATTTCGTCCACAACGCTGCCGCTTTTAATTGAAATGCCGTATTCTCCTGAATTGCCGCCTGCAATAATTGCAATGTTTTGTTTTGCCATAAAACCATTATTTTTCGGCAAATGTATAGATTTTGGGTTTCGCCCGAGCAATACTGAAGTAAAATTCATGTATAAAAATTCTCTGAAAAAGGGGAAAATCTTAGTTCATTAATCTAACATCTTTCACTTATCTTTGCGCCTCAATCCCGCAATAATTTTGCAAAAGAGAAGTTAGTATTCTCAAATTTTAATCGGGACAAACAGCGTTAAATTCAAATCGCAGACATTGCATGAGTATTATAAAATTTCTCAAAAGCAAATCCTTCTTTAAGAACCTCGGTATCGCCATAATTTTTGCGATACTTTTACTTTGGATTAGTGTTCAGGCACTTAAATTTTACACCCAGAACGGTAATGAAATTGAATTACCCGACCTTACCGGAATAAGTTCAGATCGACTGCCGGAAATGGAGATTGCCCGGGATTTTGATTTTATCGTGATCGACTCGGTTTATGATGATCATTTTAACAAAGGTGAAATTGTTTTGCAGGATCCTATTCCCGGCGCAAAAGTAAAAAGTGGCCGTAAAATTTATATTACCATCGTTGCCACCCAACCCGAGATGGTTGTAATGCCCGACCTTGTTGACCTATCGTTGCGTCAGGCTTTAAATGAGTTAAAATCAAACAGCTTAAAACTTGAAAAGCTGAATTACATAAGCAATTTTGCTAAAAATGCAGTCCTGGCACAAATTATCGATGGTGATACAGTGCCGGCAGGAACAGAGGTTTTAAAAGGTACATCCATCCAATTGGTTCTTGGTAAAGGCTTGAACAATGAAAAACTTGAAGTACCGTTTTTAATTGGTATGACCGAAAATGAAGCCTTTAAAATATTGAATAATTCATCCTTCAACGTTGGATACCTGAAATATCTTGATGGGCGTGATAAAATCCATGCAAGGGTTTATGAGCAGCAGCCATCTCCAAAAGATAATGTAAAAGTAGAATTCGGGACTTTTGTGGATTTGTGGTTTAGAAACGACTTGTACTACAACTTCGATTCGTTGGTTAATTTTTATCTAACCGATACTGTTGCAGTGGATAAAATAAAGGGGGATAAGTAAATTGCGAAGCATGATTAAATATTATATCACAATATTATTAATTGCAGTTTTTGTTAATTTGGGCTTTAGCCAGGAAATTCTAACAGGCCTGTCGGTGAACCCCGAAATTAAAAAAGCACAAAAGGATGAGGGTTTTCAACTATTGCAGAAATCGTTTAAATCATCAAAAATTGAGACTCCAACTCCCCTTCAGTTGCCTTTTTTTGAAGATTTTAAGCAGGAAAGCATATACCCCACACCATCCAAATGGATGGATAACTATGTTTACATCAACAAAGACTTTTCACTTTTCCCGCCTTCGTGGGGCGTAGCAACCTTTGATGCAATTAATGAGTATGGCAATATTTACAGTAACGCCAATTCGCTCCAGTTTTTTGCCGACCAATTAAGCTCTAAGCCCATCAGGCTCGATTCCATTTTTAATCCGGCTCCTGTTGCGCTGTCGCCGGCCGATTCTGTTTATCTCAGTTTCTATTATCAGCCTCAGGGCGTGGGGAACGACCCACAAAAACAGGATTCGCTCGTGCTTGATTTTGGGTTCTATACCGGCAATTTTGTTTTCGACAGGATAGATTCTATACTTGTTCCTGTAGATATATATGGTGTTGATACAATTTTTCCGGGCGATATACTCATTACACCCTGCGATTGGAACTGGGGAATCAGAATACTTGATACTTTGTATGCAAGTGACACAATTATGCTTCCCTGCGATTCGGTATTTATTCCTGAAACAAAATGGGAGCATGTATGGTCGTCAAGAGGGATGACATTGGATAGCTTCCTGCTCGAAAACGATTCCTTTTATTTTAGGCAGGTAATGATTCCAATCAAGGACAGCGTTTACTTCAGGAAAGATTTTCAGTTCAGATTTTTCAATTTCGCAAGTATATCCAACGAAAACCTGCAAAGCTGGCAGAGCAATTGCGATTACTGGAATGTTGATTATATCGTTCTTGATCGAAATCGTAGCCGCGAAGATACCACCCACAAGGATATTACTTTTGTTGGCAGGGCCGAGTCTTTTTTGAAAAATTATGAAAGCATGCCTGCATATCAATATGAATTTGATCCAATAAATAGACCTATAAAGCGTAGCCTTAAAATGTATATCAGTAACCTGGATAATGGCAACCAAACGGCAAATTATTCTTTCAAAGTTTTCAATGATGCAGGAAACTCTGATACAACCATGAGCTGGGACGGAGGTAGCGGCGACCTGCAACCATTCAACCAATATGGCTATTCTGCCATTCCAGCATTTGCTTTTCCTCCGGTGAGGAGTTCTTTCAAAATCCCGGGAAACCGTGATAGTATTTATTTTGATATTAAGCACTATATCGATGGTGACCCTCAATTGGGTCTGGGCGATACACTTACCTTTCGTCAGGAGTTCAAAAATTATTATGCTTATGATGATGGTTCTCCCGAATTTGGCTATGGCCTCACACCGGCAGGCTCGCAGCTTGCATACCGCTTTGAGTTGAGCAAAAGAGATACTTTAAGAGCCATTGATTTTTATTTTAATAAAACCCTGACCGGAGCCAATGTGCAGTTTTTTAATCTTGTGGTTTGGGATGATCTGAATGATGGGCCAGGCAATATCATCTATTTCCAGGAACGCGAAAAACCCGCATTTGCCAGTGGGCTCTATAATTTTTATCGATACCAACTGGATTCGGCAGTGCCGGTGCAAGGTGTTTTTTATGTAGGCTGGGTTCAGCTTACAAGCAAAAATATGAATGTGGGTTTTGATGCCAATAATGACGCGAGTAACAATATTTATTTCAATGTTACCGGAAACGAATGGGAAAAGTCAAATTACAAAGGCTCCCTCATGATTCGGCCTGTATTGGGTAAAAAGCTCTTCCCTGAGGAATCGCTGCCCCTCAAGTCGTCGATGGATTTATTCCGCATTGCTCCCAATCCGAGTTATGATGGCATGATAAACCTGAAATTCCTGAGCTATCCCGGATATACGAATGATGTTGAATTTGTTGATCTTGAAGAGGAGGTGTTGCAAAAGATGGAAGTTTATGTTTTCAACCTGATGGGACAAAAAGTTTACCAAAACAGATATACTCCATCCATTAACCTATCGAATTTACCCGATGGTATATATATTGTAAGAATATTCGACCAGGTGAATAATACCGCGATGTCGCAAAAGCTATTGATAAGAAAGTAGGGAAATATGGTGGATGAAATCCTGGAGAATTCTGATGACAATGACGAACTGTATGAACATCATCGAATAAAAGTTGATCCCGGGCAAAGCCTCACCCGCGTTGATAAATTCCTCACCAACCGTCTCGAAGGTGTTTCCAGAAACAAAATTCAAAATGCTGCCAAAGCAGGAAGTATTCTTGTAAACGATAAGCCGGTTAAGTCGAACCACCGCATACATCCCAACGATGTGATTTCGATTGTTCTCCCAACGCCCGTTAGGGATTTTGAAGTAATTCCAGAAAATATTCCTTTCGAGATTTTATACGAAGATGATGATGTGCTGGTCATCAACAAGCAAGCAGGACTGGTTGTACATCCCGGACACGGAAATTATACAGGCACTTTGCTTAATGGCCTCGAATATTATTTTAAAGATCAACAGGATGTTGTTCCCGCGCTTGCCCATCGCATCGATAAAGATACTTCCGGGGTTTTGCTGGTAGGGAAAAATGAATTGGCGCAAACCATTCTCGGCAAGCAATTTTTCGATCACAGCATCAGCCGAAAATATATGGCTTTGGTTTGGGGTGATTTTGATGAGGATGAAGGCACCATCACAGGTAACATTGCCCGAAATCCTGCCAACCGTTTGCAGATGTTTGTTTTTGCTGACGGTTCGCAAGGAAAACATGCCGTAACACATTTCAAGGTCATCGAGCGTTTTGGCTATGTTACCCTCCTTGAGTGTGAGCTCGAAACAGGGCGCACCCACCAGATCAGGGCACACCTGACTTACACCGGGCACGCTTTGTTTAATGATGCAAGATATGGTGGCGACAAAATTTTAAAAGGAACAACGTTCACAAAATACAAGCAGTTTGTTCAAAACTGCCAGCAGATACTTCCCCGCCAGGCACTCCACGCCAAATCGCTGGGCTTTATTCATCCCACAACCCGTAAGGAAATATATTTCGAAACACTCATGCCCCAGGATATGTCTGAGGCCATCGAAAAGTGGCGGCATTATGCAAGGCACAAGGATTTGTTTGGGGATTAATGGGTTGGTGGATTTAAGATAGGGTGCATTACCAATATAACCCTATTCCCTTATTTTTCATGTGTAAACAATTGATGTGAATAATGTTGGATTTCTTATATGCGGATTTTTTTCCTACTAAGGTTTATTTTTTGATGATGAGGTTTCTGATGTTCCAACCAGGAATTAATCATATCGAGTCAAAAGACCAAATAAATTTGGCGTGCATAGTGATATGAAAAGAGATTTCTCCTTTTAAAAATTTCGCAAGCTCAATTTTTTCCAGTCGAAATGACAAGGCTATATCTTGGAGAGGGGAGAGAACAAGCGGGCGCAGAGCGCCCGCTTGTTCTCTCCCCAATACACCACCTTAAACCATGTCATTTCGAAGGAGCTTGCTGCCTGCCCCGACCATTCGGGGACTGAGAAATCTATTTTAACCTTTGCCCGCCTTGCCACGAGGCAGGTAATCAGCCTATTACACAAACATGTCATCGGAAGGAATAAAAACCCTGCTTCGCAGCATGGCGAGCTTATCCTTTTTTTCAAACCTCAGTAGAAAATGGTCACCCCGATGATGTCAGGGTTGTGCCATAGGCTCGCCTCACGAAGCGGGCATTCCTTTGGAGCGATCCCTTCCCTTCGGTCAGGGCTGCAAACCCATCAGTCCTGGGTTCGCAGCCCTGAAAGGGATCGCAACCCTGGAATGAAAAACCTTATTTTTTCCCCAAACCTTAGTAGAAAATGGTCACCCCGATGATTCACTACCTTATTACCTTATTTTCATTGATGCTGGTTTGATAGTGCTCCATAAATGCTTGATATTCATCTTCAAAACTTGTCTTTTTATGATGATCAGGTTGATTTAAAATGTATTTGCAAATTTTCTCAATGTCGGACTTGGAAACAGAAAAAGCTGAACCTGATTGTTGCCAGGCAAATGATCCTGTTGCGAGTTTGTTTTCATTGATGAATTTTTCAGAACTATCTGCAATAATCGTGGCCAATTTTTCTTCAGATAATTCCGGTGCCCTTGAAATAAGAAAATGTGCGTGCTCCGGATTAGCATAAATTGCATAGAGCTTTGAGGCGTTATTTTTAACAATACCAGTTATGTATTTTTCGATTCTTATTCTGTGTTTCTCCAGGATAATTGGCTGTCTGTGGAGCGTTGTGAACACAAAATGTGTGTAAAGGTTGTTGTATTCAATTTTCATAATGAATTTTGTTTTTAGCAAAAATAAGGGAATTAGGTTGGATTTACAATAGGGGATTTTTTTTTCTACTGAGGTTGATTTTTTGAAAATAAGGTTTCTGATGTTCCAACCGGGAATTAATCATTTCGTTGAATGAAAAACCCTGCTTCGCAGCATGGCGAGCTTATCTTTTTTTTTTCAAACCTCAGGAGAAAATGGTCACCCCGATGATGCCAGGGTTGTGCCATAGGCATTCCTTTGGAGCAAACCCATCAGTCCTGGGTTCGCAGCCCTGAAAGGGATCGCAACCCTGGTACTGAAAAAACGTAGCAAATGTTGAGAAGAATTCTGTAAGACGGGAAAATAAAGAGCCGCCTTGGAAATATGCCGGGGTGACTCTTTTTTTATTTCCATCGAATTTTATTGACTCGCTTCTTTAGTGTCGGTCTTTAAAGTAAATTATTTTTGAAATATCAATTGCCACATCCTTTAGGGTGTGGATTAAATTGATGTGATGAATGCTCCGCCTTTTCGCTGTCAATGCCGAAGGCATTGACAGCGAAAAGGCGGGGGAGGCATTGCTAAATTCATTAATCCCCGGGTTAACTCGCCTCGCTGCGAAGCGGGAATCCGGGGCAAGTGAAAAGTATCGACTTTATGGACAGACACTATTTATACCCTGTTTAAATTAGAGAGAAGTATCTATCTCAATCATATATTTTACTTAATTTTGGTTATTCGATTTAGTTAAATAACTCTGCCGTCAAATCCCGACTGCGTGCTTTTTTCGGCAATAAAAAATTCGTTCTATGAAAACAAAACTACTTCTCCTCCCTTTGGCTGCAATAGCATACTTTGTTACATCTTCGATGCAATTACACGCCCAGCAAGTGATTGCTACAGCCGGTGGTTATTACGAAAATGATAATATTGCGCTTAGCTGGACGATTGGTGAAACCGTAACGGAAACATTCACCAGCGAAAACATTACTCTTACCCAGGGTTTTTAGCAGCCCTACAATTTCTACCTTCAACAAATCCTGAATATTCCGATGGGCTGGAGTGGAATTTCTGCTTACCTTATCCCGGCAAACAAAAATGTTGAAAGCATTTTTACGCCTGTCCAAAACGACCTGATCCTCCTTGCTTCGATGGCTGGGTTTTATTACCCGGCGCAACAGGTGAATACCCTTGGCGAGTGGAACAGCAATAGCGGTTTCAAGGTAAAGGCACAAAGTGATTTCGATCTTACACTTACGGGAACCAAGATTACCGATTTGTCGCTTGATTTATTTCAAGGCTGGAACCTTATTCCGGTAATCACTCCCTGTGATGTTGCCGTTGATGAATTGTTTGCAGATTTTGAGGAATTAGTCATTGTAAAAGAGGTGGCCGGTGTAAATCTATATTGGCCTGCTTACAACATCAACACCTTGGGGAATCTTCATCCCGGTAAATCTTATTTTGCCGCTGTCGGTGATGCCGGAACCCTTACATTTTCGGATTGCAATAACAAATATTTGAAGCAGGTTTCAGAACTTAAACCCATTAACAATTCCCCCTGGAATGACCTGAATTATACGGCGGCTTCGCATACCATTGCATTTCCATCTAAAGCATTGAGTAAAACAGGACTGCAAGCCGGAGATATTATTGGTGCATTTGATGGCAACGGACTTTGCTGTGGAAGAACCGAACCCACCTTTCCTTATGAAAACACCGCATTGACTGTTTTTGGAAACGATGAGATCAGCAACATTAAAGATGGTTTTTCGTATGGAGAACCATTTTACCTAAAAGCTTATCGCCCTGAAACAGATCAGGAATTTTTGTTGGAAGTAAGCTATGAGCCTGCACTGCCAAACATGGGATACTTTGCAGACCAGGGTTTGTCGGCAATTAAAACGATTGAGTTGAAGCCATTGAACGTTAATGAACTTTCACAGCGCTACTTCGATGTTTACCCCAACCCATCGCATGGACAATTTAATTTAATAATGAATTTCCAGGTACAGCAGATGCAAATACTAATTATCGACATCCAGGGAAGTATTGTTAAGGTACTAAAACATAATGTACAGAACCAAGGAGAGATAATTCACATTAACCTGGGCGGCATACCCAATGGGGTTTATTTTCTGAAATTGTATGGTGAAGGTTTTGTGGGGATGAAGAAAGTGGTAATTGATTAATGTAGCATCATGCAATTACCGAACAAGGATAAACAGGAAACCAAACAAAAAGAACGCAAACGGATTGGGTATAGCAACCCAAATTCAGAAAATAAAAAATGATAAACTAAATATTCTTAAACCTTTAAATTTTTAAAACTATGAAAAACTTTACGCTTCTCTTTACAACATTGCTTTTAAGCCTTTTCACCTTAGCACAAGCTCCCCAGGCTTTCAAGTTTCAAACCATCATTCGCAACAGCGATGGCGAGGTATTGCCCATGCAGGATGTAACACTAAAATTTTTATTGCATCAGGGCGAGCCTTCCGGCGAAGTTACTTACGAAGAACAGCACATCACCGCCACCAACTCAGTGGGACTGGTGAATTTGAATATTGGCTCTGGCGAAGTATTATCAGGAGAATTTGGACAAATATCATGGAGTGAATACCAGTACTTTCTCGAAGAGCTGATCGATGTTGGCAACACTGGCGATTTTGTGCTGTTTGGCACAGTGCAATTGCTCAGTGTACCTTATGCTTTGCACGCCAACACGGCAGGTAACGGAATACAAAGCATGAGCACCGAAGAACGCGATGCCCTTGAAGACCCGTCTGTGGGAATGCAGATTTATAACACTACCACCAACTGCCTTAACTACTATAGTGGCAGCAACTGGTTTGAAACCTGCGGCGACTGCACACCTCAACCAAGTAATGCGAACGCAGGGACGGATCAGACCTATACTGATAGTACTACGGTGCTTACACTTGAGGGTAATATTCCCGAAGAAGGCACAGGTTTATGGACGAAAGTCACAAGTTATCCGGGTTGGTTTGAAGACCCCAACGATCCTACCACAACGTTTCATGGGGAACCATGCAGGTCTTATTATCTAAAATGGATTATTTCCACAAGCTGTGGATCGGATTATGATTATGTAAAAATCACCTTTGATGATACCCCATCTGACGCATATGCCGGACAGGATACAGTTATTAATACAGAAACACTTTCCATTAATTTGAATGCAACTCAACCAGAGAATGGCACAGGCGAATGGAGCATCATTTCAGGAGAGGGCGGCAGCTTTTTAGACGATAATGGCCCAAATACTGCATTTACCGGATTGGATTGTACAGGCTACGAGCTATCTTGGACTGTTGCCACAGAATGTCATCAAAATACCGATACAGTATGTGTTGAATTTTATGCGATTCCAACCCAAGCCAATGCCGGGCAGGATATGTACATCAGCGATGAAACCCTGAGCATTGACCTTGACGCAAACACACCTCAAGTGGGTGCCGGAACATGGAGCATCATCTCCGGCGAGGGCGGTGAAATTGATGATGCAAGTAATCCCAACGCAGTTTTTACAGCACTTCCATGTGAAACCTACGAACTGGTATGGACAATTGCCACTGCTTGTGAAGCAAGTTCAGATACCTTGAAATTGGACTTTTTTACTATCCCTACACAGGCTGATGCCGGAGAAGATCAGTTTGACCTTGATGGTACCTGGACTACACTTGAAGCTAACGAGCCAGAAATAGGAGAAGGACAATGGACAATACTTAGTGGTGAAGGCGGACAGATAACCAATCCCAACTCACCCACATCGGTTTTCCTTGGACAAAACATGATGAGTTATGTTTTGGAATGGCAAATTGCCACCCTCTGCGATACAGCAAGGGATGAGGTGAATATTGCTTTTGGGTTTACTCCTTTTTATGGATGTGGTGATTCATTGGTTGATGAAAGAGATGGGCAGAAATATGCAACCGTACAAATTGGAGAGCAATGTTGGATGGCCGAAAACCTTAATGTTGGGGAAAGAATTGATGGTGCTTTGGAAATGACTAATAATGGAACAATAGAAAAGTATTGTTTTGATGATGATGAAGCGAATTGTGAAATCTACGGGGGAATGTACCAGTGGAATGAAATGATGAATTTTGTGATTCAAGAAGGCACTCAGGGTATTTGTCCAGATGGATGGTACTTACCAAAAGATAGTGTATGGTGCACAATATGTACTTTTTTAGATTCTACAGTAAATTGCTACGAAAGGTGGACTGGCGTAGTTGCAGGAGGTAAAATGAAAGAAATTGGTTTGGAGCATTGGCAATATCCCAATGAAGGCGCAATAAACACTAGCGGATTTTCTGCTTTACCTGGTGGTAGTATTTGGCCAACCACAAATGCTTTTCTTGACTTAGGGAATATTAGCTATTGGTGGAGTTCTACTCAAAATGACCCATACGCTTGGCGCTGGCGAGTAAGTTACGAAACCAGTGATGTTGAAAGGTTTAACTCTTATAAAGGATTTGGTTTTTCAGTACGATGTCTTAAAGAGCAAAGCTCACCAATAAACCAAGCCCCACAATCGCCTTTAAATCCTTCGCCGGAAATTGGTGCTATTGGTGAAGATGTTGAAATTATTTTGTCATGGGTATGCACTGACCCCGAAAACGACCCCCTAACCTACGATGTCTATTTTGGTACAGAATCTAACCCACCGCAAGTTGCCACTGGAATTGCAGACACGTTTTACACGCCTGGAACTCTGGAATATGCCACAACCTACTATTGGAAAATTGTAGCGCATGATGATCAGGGGAATAGCACAGAGGGAGAGATTTGGAATTTTACTACTGAAGAGGAGCCGGAACTTACAATTGGTTATGAATACCAGGGCGGCATCATTGCATACATTTTACAAGCCGGTGACCCCGGTTACATCGAAGGGGAAACCCATGGCCTTATTGCCGCTGCCACCGACCAAAGCAGTGGTGCTGAGTGGGGCTGCTATGGCACAAACATTGGCGGTACTTCAAATGCTTTGGGTACGGGTGCGGCAAATACGGAGGCAATTTTAGCTGGTTGTGGTGTGGCAGGCATTGCTGCCCGCCTTTGCGATGAGCTTGATTTAAATGGCTACAATGACTGGTATTTGCCAAGTAAAGATGAAATAAATAAACTCTACCTGAGCAAAGACCTCATTGGCGGTTTTGTTAACGCCCAATATTGGAGTTCTTCTGAGGCAAGTGCCATCAATGCCTATATGCAGTTTTTCTACAATGGCATCATTACTTTCTACGCCAAGTACTACCTCGGCAGCCGCGTAAGGGCGGTCAGGGCTTTTTAATTTCTCTGCATGGTATTAGTGTATTTCTAACTTAACACAAAAGAAGTTTTTCCAAAGGGAATCAATGCAAAATCGATATTCCAATTTATAAGGATATATTCATGTGCCTTAATGATAATTTATTATCCTTTTAATTTTTAATTTTCTCCCGATAGCTCCCGATGGCTATCGGGACGGGATCATTTTTCCAGATGAACGCTAACCTTCTGTGTGCCATGATTTGCTGTTACCGTCAGTTATTCTAACGAATCGTTTCTATGTCAGTAATTTCAAAATTTTCTGGTTTTCCTTCTTTGTTTATTGTAAAATTAAAAATCATATCTAATTCAATGCTTTTTTCACCAACAAAAGGATATTTCTCATCACCTGGGTCTCTAGCAGAATTATATCCAAATCCCTGAATATCCGTGTTTACAATTATCACTCCCGTAATTATTGCATAATCACTCACGATTTCAACTTCAACATCTTTACATTCATGCCATTCAATTTCACCCATATCGATATAACCTCCCATTTGAATTATATGACTATCTTCAAACAGGTCATGTGGCTCAATATTTTCAATATGGGACTGAATCTCACTGCTGATTGAATCGCCTTCATATTCCCAAAGTAAATCAAAAACATATCTTTTGTCAATATTTTTAGAATCAATCCATTGATTAAAATCAACTTTTGGTTTATCCAACCATTCGGAATTCGATTTATAAAAGTCCTTTATGTTTGTGAAAATCTTAAATTTATCACAATCCTTTTGTAAATCCAGACTTCGACAGTCCAATATTTTTATCTTCTGTAAATATCTGAAGCATAGGGAGATACGCTAAAGCACGATATAATTTTACACACAACAATCACTAAAGATTAAAAAACAAATAATTAAAAATAAA
>Ga0307990_1002618_pt1 | contig 14312 bp, 13 predicted proteins | sample EllFjometagen129_FD_203168 | JGI IMG/M metagenome (GOLD analysis project Ga0307990, IMG submission 203168) | Marine microbial communities from Ellis Fjord, Antarctic Ocean - #129 | ecosystem: Environmental > Aquatic > Marine > Unclassified | place: Southern Ocean | collected 2014-10-08
GAGGAAAACATAAGCCTACATTTACACCACACGTGGACTGTGGAGATTATGTTGTAGTAGTTAACGCTGATAAAATTGAACTAACAGGAAAAAAATGGGATGATAAGAAATATTATACTCATTCAATGTATCCTGGAGGTTTAAAAACTAAAACAGCAAAAGTGTTAATGCAAGAAAAACCAACAAGAATGGTTGAACTTGCAATTAAAGGAATGCTACCAAAAGGTAAGCTAGGAAATCAAATGTATAAGAAATTATTCGTATACGCTGGACCAGACCATAAACATATGGCACAAAAGCCTGTTGTTATGGAATTGAAAGGTTAGGAGGAAACAATGGCTAAATTAGTTATGTATCGTGGAACTGGTAGAAGAAAATCTGCAGTTGCTAGAGTTATATTAAGACCAGGAACTGGTAAAATTACTGTTAATGGACGTAAATTTGAAGAGTATATTCCTTCATCATTAGCTAGATTAGATGTTTCTCAACCTTTAGTGTTATCAGCTAACGAAAATACTTTTGATATTTCAGTAAACGTTAATGGAGGCGGACTTATCGGTCAAGCCGGAGCTATTCGTTTAGGAATCACAAGAGCTTTATTAGAAGTTAACCCTGAATACAGAAAAATCTTAAAACCAGCTGGATTAATCACAAGAGATTCTCGTGCAAAAGAACGTTATAAATACGGACTTAAAAAAGCGCGTAGAGCACCTCAATTCAGTAAACGTTAATATTGAGCCAATTACTAAAAACATAAGATCCCACATCCTATGTTTTTTTTATTGTTATTTTACTAGTTAAATAAAAGATTATAAGTTATGGCTATACTCTTTATAATAATAATTTTTTTTGATATAATCAAGTTAAGGGGTGATTCACAATGGGTTTATTTGGTAGAAGTAAAAAGAAAAAGGAAGCAGAAAAAAGAAAACTAAAAGAAATAAAAAAACTAAAACAAATAAAACTTTCAAAGCTAGCTGATGAAAAAAGACTTAAAGAGGAAATAGCAAAATTAAAAAAACCAGCAGAAAAGAAATCAAATTCTAAAAAAACTGTAAAAACATCGTCTAAAAAAACTTCTAAAAATGGTCCATGTGGAAAATATGAAATATATCCAGAAGCAGGATTATCAAAATATCGTTTAAGAGCTTCAAATGGTGAGATATTAGTAGTTTCATTTGGTTATGCATCCAAAAATGGTGTTAAAAATGGTATTGAGACATTTATAAAAGCGGTTGAAACAAGTAATTTTGAAATCATTACAGATAAAGCAGGCTTTTCTCATTTTGACTTATTTGAAGCTAGATGGGCTAGAGTTATTGCAATAGGAGAATTCTATAAAACTATTAAATTGGCAGAATCTGCAGTCGAATCAGTTAAGAAATTCTATAAATGCGATAAAGTTCTAAATTTAGATAAAATAGCAGAAAGTGAAATCAGAGAAGTTGTTGTTAGAAAACAAAAAGTAGAAAAGAAAATAAATGGGAAATATCAATTATCTAAAGAGGGATCTAAAGCTTTCTTTGTTAAATTATTAGCTTCAAATGGTCAAGTATTATTAGTTTCACAAAAGTACGCATCTAAACAATCAGCTTTAAAAGCTATTGAATCAATCAAGAATGCAATAGAAAATCAAAACTTTACAATTTATAAGGATAAACAAAACCGTTATCAATACAACTTGTATACCGATAATAAACAATTAATAGTTTCTGGAGAAACTTATCCTCAAAAAACAAATTGTTTATCATCAATACAATCAGTTATAAGATTTTCTGATTTAGCAAAAGCGGTAGAAATATAAAAAAAAAGCCGGGAAATCGGCTTTTTTTTATATTGTATAGATATATATATCATAAAAAGAGTATAATTTCATACATTTTCAAAATCTAGCTTTCTTTTCCTAAATCTAGTTTAACAAAACTATATTATTGTGGTAGAATTGTTAGAAGGAGGTAATTATGAAAAAAGGATATTTAGTATTTGCTTTCGCGATTTTAGCGGAAATTATATATATGTTTTTTCTAACTTTAGGTATTCAAATAACATCAATTGGTCAAATTATAACTAACAACACAATTTTGTATATCTTTTGTTTTTTAATATTGGTTACCTCACTTTTTTTAATTGTTAGAATCTTGTTAAAACCTGCTTATGCTTACAATAAAAGTCACTGGTTATTAATATTGATTTTAAACCCTTTCGTGGGAATTTTACTTTATTTTATATTTGCACGAGATTTTGCCGAAAGAAAATTAGTTAAAGCAAGACCTTTAATAGCTAAAGAAGTATTTCTAGGTTTAGAAGAGACTACATTTCCTGATTATAAGAAATACAAGCACGGAGATATATTTAAATTTATAAAATCAACCACTGGTAGAGCTGTATATGAAGATGATACTCATATAGAGATTCTCAATAATGGGGATGTATTTTTTCCAAGGTTAATATCAGAACTTAAAAATGCAAAAGACTATATTTTTATGGAGTTCTACATAGTTAAGAACGATAAAATTGGCACTAAAGTGTTGAATATACTTAAGGAAAAAGCTTCAAGCGGTTTAGATGTATACCTAATTTATGATCATTACGGTTCGAACAAACATTTAGATAATAAATATATGAAATCGTTAAAAATGGCCGGAGTTAAAATAGGTGCTTTTGATCCTGCGAGTATATCTTTTTGGAATTCTAATTTAAATTTCAGAAACCATAGAAAAGCGACAGTTATAGACGGAAAAGTTGGTTTTGTGGGAGGAATGAATTTAGGTGATGAATATAATCATGATGATAAGAAATTTGGATTTTGGCGAGATACCCATGTTATATTGAAAGGTAATGGAGTAACTAGTATTCAAAATGTCTTTATAAAAGATTGGTATTATATTACAAACAATGTTATCGAAAAACCTATGGATAAATCAATTGAATCATTTTCAGGATTCACATCAATTATTGAATCCGGGCCAGATTTCGAGAATAGTAAAATTAGAGATGTTTATTTTAAAATGATTAATGAAGCTAAAAAAAGCATAAAGATTGTTACACCATATTTGATTATTGAATCTGAATTAATGTTAGCTATCAAAACGGTTTGTAATTCAGGCGTTCAAGTAGAATTATTAGTACCTGGAAAACATGATTATACAGCTGTTGGCTATGTAACGGAGTCTTACTATGAACAATTATTGAGAATGGGTGTAAAAATATATGTATATATAGATCACTTTGTACATTCAAAAATTTTAATTATTGATGATGAAATAGCTTCTGTTGGTTCTGTTAATTTTGATCCAAGAAGTTTCCACCTTAATTTTGAAGTTACGTCGGTTTTTGAAAATGAAGCGGTAGTAGATTTAGTGGAAAGTTTTAATGATGATCTAACTAAATCAAAAAAAGTTCTTTTAGAGCAGTGGAAAAAAAGAAATATTGTAACTAAGATTATACAAGGACTATTCAATATGTTTAGTCCAGTACTTTAGGAGGATAAAAATATGACGAGCGAACAAATTATTTCATTAATAGGGGCAATAATATCATTCATCGCATTGATAATTTTAATATTATTACTATTTAATAAGAATAAAAATCAAGAATTGAATGTGGTTGAAAACACAATTATTGATAAAGTAAAAGATATGGAAACAGCTATGACCAAAAGTATTCATGAATCAATGCTTAATTTTAATAGTCTCGTAAATGAGCAATTAAGAAATCAATCTAAATCATCTTCTGATAGTATTACTGATTTTCGATTAAATATAAATAAAGAATTAGCTAACTTCCAAAGCAAAATTAATGAAGATTTAAAAAAAGATTTTAATTTTTTAAATGAGAACATAGAAAAGAGAATGTTTGATATAAACAATAAAGTTGAAGATCGTTTATCAAAAGGATTTAAAGACACAAACGAAACATTTAATCAAATTGTTAAAAGAGTTGAAGTTATTGATGATGCTCAAAAAAGAATAAAAGACCTTTCAGAAGAGATGGTAAGTTTGCAAAACATTTTATCAAACAACCAAGCGAGAGGATCATTTGGAGAATATCAATTAAATCAATTATTAGTAAGTCTATTTGGAGAAAATAAAAAACTATATGAAACTCAATACACATTTAGAAAAGGTAATAATGAAGTTGTTAGAGCCGATGCAGTCATATTTATGCCAGAACCAAAAGGCATGATAGCTATTGATTCCAAATTCCCTTATTCTTCGTATTCCAAGTTGTTTAACAACAAGGAATTAAGTAAAGAAGAAGAAACAAAAATAATTAGTGATTTTGGTAGAGAAGTTAAGAAACACATAACTGATATATCAAACAAATACATAATTCCGGGCGTTACAACGGATTATGCTATCATGTTTGTTCCGAGCGACGGGATACTTGCTTTAATTCATTCTAGGCTTTCTGTAATTGTTGAGTACGCTAGAAATAAAAATGTTACAATCGTATCTCCAACAACTTTGATACCTTTACTATCTTCTTTCCAAAGTATGGTTATTGACTATGAACGTAGCAAACATATAAATGAAATCATTATTCAACTAAAAAAATTGAAAACAAATTTCAATAATTTTGGTTTAGAGTGGTCCAAATTAAATCGCACTATTGATACTTTAAGAAAAGATGGAGATAAGGTGAATACACGTGTTGAAAGAATAACAACTAGGTTTAAAGATATAGATAAAGTTAATTTTATAGAAGAAGAAAATAAGAATTCTGATATTGAACCCGAATAAAAAACTAGTCTATAAAAGAATTTTATTATAGAATGTTTCTTTTTAAATATTTTTCTTGTGTTATATTACTTAAAAGATTAATAAAAGGGATGCTTTGTATCCCTTTTTAATTTACTGAAATTGCTTGTAAATATAGTTGTATTAAACTATAATTACTATGTTTTAGAAAGGAAATGATAACATGAAAATATACAATTCGTATACAGACCAATTAGAAGAATTTGTACCTAAACATTTTGGTAAGGTAGAGATTTATGTCTGTGGACCAACTGTTTATAATTTCATTCATATAGGTAATGCGAGACCGGTAGTTTTTTTTGACACGGTAAGAAGGTATTTTGAAGCCAAAGGGTATGATGTGACTTTTGCGTCAAATTTTACTGATGTTGATGATAAGATTATTCAAAAAGCTATTGAAGAAAAAATCTCTGAGTCAGAGGTAAGCGAGTTCTATATTGATGCATTTTTAAATGATATAGCTAGTTTAAACTGTAAAACCGACTACATTAAACCTAAAGTTACAGAATATATGCAATATATTATAGATTATATACAAGCATTAATTGATAAAGGATACGCTTATCAAGTTGAAGGTGATGTGTATTTTAGAGTTAAAAAATTAAAAGATTATGGATCGCTAAGTAACCGTAATGTTGATGATTTGATTTCTGGTAGTAGAGTTAATATTAATGAATTAAAAGAAAGCCCATTAGATTTTACACTTTGGAAACAAACAAAAGAAGGCTTAAACTTTGATTCTCAATTCTCTCAAGGAAGACCAGGATGGCATACTGAATGCGTGGCAATGATCGATGATATTTTTGGAGAAGAAATCGATATACATGGCGGAGGAACAGACCTTAAGTTCCCGCATCATGAAAACGAAATAGCTCAAGCGAAAGTAATGCACAATCATCGAGTAGCAAATTATTGGATGCATAACGGGCGTTTAAGTATGAAAAATGTTAAGATGAGTAAAAGTATTGGAAACGTCATCTTGGTAAAAGATTTTAAATATAAAATGCCATTAAGATACTTTCTGTTAAGCACTCATTATAGAGCACCTCTAAATTATAGCGATGAAAGTTTTTCTATGTATGTTAAAGAATTTGAAAAACTTGAAAACACATATAAATCCGTGTTCTTCAAATTAGATATTGAAGATTCTATTAATGAAGACAAAGGAATTGATAATAAAGAAGTGCTTTCTTTAATTAACGACTTTAATGATAGTATGGATAATGATTTTAATACCGCTAATGCAATAACCGCTTTACAAGGGGTTATAAAATTAACTAATCAAAACATTAGAAAGCCTAATAATCTAAATATGCTCAATCAATCATACGTTGCTCTTAAATACATGATAAATATTTTAGGACTCAGAATTTCAGTTAGTAGAATTTTGACAGAAGATAGAGCAATATACAAAGATTGGCAAAATGCTAGAAAATCCAAAGATTTTGAATCAGCTGATAGATTACGCAAACTTCTAGTTGAAAGAGGTGTTTTATGATTCAACACAACGGATTAACTTTAGCGTATGTTGGGGATGCGTATTATGAGCTTTTAGTAAGAAAGTACCTTATTGATAAGAATATTACTAAGGTAAAGAATTTACATGAAAGTGCTATTAAGTTTACAAGTTCCGTAAATCAAGCAAAAGCAGCTAGAGTTTTGATAGAGAAGGTTTACACAGAAGACGAGCTTTTGATTTTTAAAAGAGGTAGAAATCAAAATGCTAGTCATAAACCAAAAAACACTGATATAGCAACATATAATACCTCTACTGGGTTTGAGGCGGTCATAGGTTTTCATTATTTAAGTAACAACCTCAATAGAATAAACGAATTAATGGATGAAGTAAAAAAAATACTTGAATAAATCCAATAAATTTATTAGGATTATTCTTTATTTATAATACGTATTTTTCAAATAGAAATAAAGAGAAATATGGTAAAATATAAGTGGTGATAAATATGAGCATTAAAATATACGGAAAGAATCCTGCAATTGAAATATTGAGTACCAGCAAAAAGGTATTCAACGCTTTTGTTATGGAAGATTCAAATCAGGATATTATTAAAATTTTGAAACAAAAAGAAATAACAATCAAATATTTTAACAAACATAACTTCAAAAAGGAATTTCTCGGAAATCATCAAGGCATTGTGTTAGAGGTTGAAGATTATAAAACATATGAATTAGACGAGTTCTTAGAAATGATTGATATAAAAAGTAATCCTTTAGTTATTATGTTAGATGGCATAACAGATCCTCATAATTTTGGAGCTATAATTAGATCTTGTGAAGCTGGTGGCGTTGCGGGAATAATAATTCCAAAGAAACGTTCTGTTAAGATAACGGGGACTGTGGCCAAGGTGTCATCAGGAGCCATAGAATACGTTAGAATCGTTGAAGTAACAAACCTAAGGAATAGTATGGATAAGCTTAAAAAAGTCGGATTTTGGGCAATTGGAACCGATTTGAAGGCAGAAAAGGGTTATCAAGACATTGATGTTACCGTTCCGCAACTATTGGTAATAGGTAGCGAAGGAAAAGGAATATCAAAAATAATTAAAGATAATGTAGATTACAATGTAAAAATTGATATGGCAGGTAAGATAAATAGCCTGAATGCATCGGTTAGCGCGGGCATATTAATCTTTGATATTTTAAGAAAAAAAAGTTAAATAATGATTTTTCGCAATTACAACGATTTTGAAATTGTCAACTTGATTAAGCAAGGCAATGAAGAAGCCTTTAAATTCATGGTTGACAAATACAAATATTTTATTGCGAAAAATATAAAAAAATTCAACCTTACAAAAGATTATGACGATGTTTTTCAGGAATCCTTAATGATTCTCTACAAATCAATATATATATTTGATGAATCATACAATAAAAGTTTTATGAGATATTTTGAATTAAATCTAACAAATAGATTAATTACCTTGAAAAAGAAAGTTAATCGTTATGGTCAGTTTTTATCAGAAAAGTTACCTGTACTCTGTGATTTCTCGATTTTCGAAGACAAAAAAACTTATATTACTGAAAACGAAATTAAAGAAGCGTTGACAAATCTTTCTGATTTTGAAAAAGTTGTATTTAATACTAAAGTTATAGGTAAAAATACAATAAGAGAAACAGCAAAAAAACTAAATTGTTCAGAAAAGAAAATTTACAATGGACTAGATAGAATTAAAAATAAGATAAAAATGCATTTAATGTAATGATTTTCTTGACTTTTTGCCGTTTTTTTGATACATTTAATAAAGCAAGTGAGTTGATATATATGAAAAATAAAGTAGTATTAATATGTCAAGAGTGCTTATCAAGAAATTATGATGTTAAAAAAACTGATAAATCCACTCGTTTTGAGGTAAAAAAATATTGCAAAAAATGCAAAAAACATACCATTCATAAAGAGGGTAAATAGGAGGCAACCATGGCAAAAGGATCAAAATCAAAAAATAACAAACCTTTACAAGTTAAAAATAATAATCAAGATGAATCAAGAGTAATGTCTATTCTTAAGAAAGAATATGCATTTGAAAACTGGGTACTTGCGATTTTATCACCAGTATTAATTTTATACGGTGTATACATTGTACTGGGTAAATTTGGATCAGTTGATTTAGCTGCAGTTTTAGGAAACTCAGGAAGAGGGTTCATAGATTTCTTCTTCTTAACAACTTTAAGAAGAATACTTACAGGAACATTCCTAATTATTATTGGTGCTTTAGTATTTGTTTATCTACTAATCCCATATGTTAGACCAAGTCTTTCAGAACTTAAAAAAGTATCATGGCCATCATCAAGAACTTTGGCAACAAATTCATTAAGGGTATTTACTTTCTTAATTTTTCTATCGTTAGTATTTGTTCTTTATAGTTTTGCGCTAAACCCACTCTTTGAATGGCTATATGATCTATAAAAAAAGAAGAGAGTTATATGGATACATCTAAACGTTTATGGTATATAGTTCAAACTTATTCAGGATTTGAAAACTCAGTTAAAGTTAATCTTGAAAGAAGAATTGAAACTATGAACATGGAAAACTTAATTTTCCAAGTTATGATACCTGAAGAATTAAAAACTGAAAAAAAAGCTGATGGTACACTTAAAGAGAAAATGGTTAAAATTTTCCCTGGATATGTATTTATTGAAATGGTTGTTACCGACGATTCTTGGTTTGTTGTTAGAAACACGCCTGGAGTTACTGGTTTCTTAGGTTCGAGTGGTGGAGGAACTAAACCAATTCCACTAAAACCTGATGAAATAAATCCAATTCTTAAGAAATGTGGTATGTTAGCTGTTCAAAGACTTAATGTACAACCAGGTCAAAAAGTTAAAGTGGCCGCAGGAACATTGGCAGGTCAAGTTGTTACAGTTGAAAGCATTGATGAAGAAAGAGGAAAAGTACATGTTCTTATTGAAATGTTTGGTAGACAAACAGCAATGGAACTTGATTTTACAGAAGTAGAAGTTATTTAAGCTAGATTATTTAATCTAGCTTTTTTTTATTTTTGTCTAATCTTTGTCACAAAGTTATCTTATTATTTATGTTATAATTAAATAAATAATAGAATTACCTTAAGAAAGGAAAATAACATGATTAAATTAGTAAATGTTTCTAAATACTATAGTACGAACAATGTTATTGCTTTAGGGTTAAGGAAAGTTAATCTAGAATTACATAGAAATGAATTTGTTGCTATAGTTGGAGAATCAGGTTCAGGAAAAACCACATTACTAAATGTGGTATCAGGAATTGATTCTTACGAAGATGGAGAAATGTATGTAAATGGGAAAGAAACATCATACTTTTCAGTTTCAGATATGGAAGACTACAGAAAGAGCTATGTAGCTTTTGTATTTCAAAGTTACAATTTAATTGATTCTTATACAGTATTACAAAATGTGGAGGCTCCACTAATTCTTTCTGGGTACCCACAAAATAAAATAAGAGACAGGGCGAAGGAAATTATTCGTAAAGTTGGTCTTGAAGATCATATGAGTCATAAAGCTACCAAATTATCAGGTGGTCAAAAACAAAGGGTCGTTATTGCTAGAGCTTTAGCTAAAGATTGTCCTATTATTGCTGCGGATGAGCCAACGGGAAACTTAGATTCAAAATCTGCCAAACAAGTTATAGAATTGCTCCATGAAATATCAAAGGAAAAATTAGTAATAATAGTTACACATGATTTTTCACAGGTAAAAGATTACGCAACTAGAAAAATCCGTATTTTTGATGGAGAAATAGTTGAAGATATAAACATTAAAAAAGTTGATAAAAAAGATTTACCTATAATAGATACTAGTGAACATAAAATTAAGTTTAGGGATTACTTAAAAATTACTTTAAGAAATCTTTTAGCGGTTCCAAAAAAATCTCTACTAATGTTAGTTATATTTACTTTCTTTAGTTTTTTTGTTGCTTTAACCTATGGAGCTTATCAATTAGTTCAAAATGAGTCGTATCCATCGATTAATCAAGTATTTACATATTCTAGTCCAAATAGAATTGTGGTTAGAAAAAGTGATGGCTCAGTATTTAATCAAGCTGACTTAGATGAGTTAGCGGATTTCAATGTAGTAGAAGAAATAGTTACATTTGATTATGTGCTAGATCAAACAATAGATTTATTGTCAACTTCAGGAAGTCATTTTAATTATATCGATGGTGTATTTCTACCATTAAGCATGATTGATGAAGATGATTTAGAACACGGTAGATTACCTGTTGCTGATAATGAAATAGTCATTGCGTTAGGCACCAGTGAACTAGATGATTATGATGAATATTTAAATATCACTTATTCCTCTATGGAAGACGACTATGCGTCACCGGGACTTAACTATAAAATAGTTGGTGTTGTTGACAAAAATGATTTCCCAAACGCTGCCTATTCATATTATGATTCTTATTATTTTGGAACTGATGATAATTTACAGAACCTTAAAGAGTTATATTATCTGCACAATGTTCATTCGGCTTCTTTTTCTGGAACTAGCACATATGATGATAACGCACTTGTAATATATGATTTTGCTGACGGGTTTTTGACTGTGGATAGTACAATTCCCGACGGAGAAATAAGAACAGCTCCTGGCAGATATTATGGAGAATGTGATGCAGCCTTATGTTATTTTAACGGTGATTTAACAATAATAGATTATTATACAACTATTGAAATTACTGGAATTGATATTGTTGTTGATCAATCAATTACTAGAAACCAATCAATGTATTATATGAATCAGGATACATATGATGCGTTTTTCTACGATGAAGTATATCAAGTAACAGTTCTTACTGAAAGTGATTTAGGAGTTAATCAGTTAGTTAAAAATATCCAAAAAATATCTTCAGGCTTACTGGATTATAAGTACCACGTAGTATATCCATTTGACAATGTAGCCGCCGAAGAATTCAGTGCTTTGATTATGTTAATTCAAAACATTGGTTTGATTGTGTTGAATGTTGTTGTTTTATTAGGGTCAACATTAATCACATATGTAATTTTTAGAGCTATAATTAATACGAAACTACCCGATTACGCTATTTTTAGAACCATAGGTGCTAATAAAACTATAATTAGAAGGTTCATATATTTTGAAAATTTCTATATTGTGCTAGGAGCGTATTTAATCTTCTTAATTGTAAGTCTAAGCTTACCATTTGATTTGGTTTATGACACTTTTTTCTATGCACTTAAAGCATTTAATTTCTGGAATTATGTAATCTATCTAATTCTGTTATTTATAATGTCAGTAATTATATCTAGAAGATATTGTAATCGCATCTTCAAGCAAACCGTTCAGTCTACATTGAAAAGTGATTTGGGGTGATTTGAATGATTAAATTAACGGGGTTAAACAAGTATTTTAACAAAGGAAAAACGAATCAAATACATGTAATTGGAAATACTTCTTTAGAATTTCCGGAAAAAGGATTAGTGGCTATTACTGGACCATCTGGTTGTGGGAAAACAACTTTACTAAATGTTATTGGTGGACTGGATAGCTTCGAGTCAGGGGAAATTGATTTTGACGGCCAAATTCTTAGGAGATATAAACCATTAGATTGGGATATTTTAAGAAATCATTATGTAGGTTACATTTTCCAAAATTATAACTTAATATCTGATAAAACAGTTTACGAAAATATAGAAACAGCCCTAAACATGGCCGGCCTATATGATAAAGATAAGATTGAAGAAAGAATCAATTATGTTTTAGAAGCTGTTGGTATGTATAATTATCGCAGAAGAAATGTCCAAGCTTTGTCGGGTGGACAACAGCAAAGGGTAGCTATAGCTAGAGCTATTGCTAAGAATCCTAAAGTTGTATTAGCTGATGAGCCTACCGGTAACCTGGATGCTAACAATACATTTGAAATTATGAGTATTATTAAAAAAATATCACAGACATGTCTTGTGATATTGGTTTCGCACGAAAGAACATTAGTTGATTTCTATGCGGATAGAGTAATTGAAATCTCGGATGGAAAAGTAACAAATGATTATGGGAGTTCTGGTAATAAATTATTTGATCACTCAGATGATAGAAATATATATTTAAAAGATTTGACTCTTGATGAATCGCTAAAGGATAGCAAAATCACGAGATACTATGAAAAAGACCAAGATAAATCTTTAAAATTCAAAGTTATTGAAGTGAAAGATTCAATCTATATTCAAGCGGAAACAAGTAGTCGCAAGAAAATTAAGTTTTTAACGGATGATACTGAAATTCGCTTAATAGACGATCACTATAAAGCAAAACAATCGCATGAAGCCTTAGAATATACATTTGATATGGAACAATATGGATATATTGAAACTGACAAAACTAAAAAATCTTTTATTCGCTTGAGGGATTCGTTTATTCAAGGGTTTAAAAAAGTTACAGGAAAAAGAAAGTTTATTGGAAAATTATTCTTGTTAGTGTATTTTGTTATATCCGCACTAATAGTTTATCAACTAGCTACATTTGCTAGCCTAACTAAAGTTGATGATGAAGACTTTTTGCAAACAGCTAAAAATCTTATAACCATTCAATCAGATGATACAGTAACCACAACGGATATAAATGCTCTTCTAAATAATATTGATGGTTTAGAATGGGCACCATACCAAAGATCACAAAGTCTAAGAATGACTTACTATGATTTCTATCAAGGGTATATAAACATAAGTTTTAGAGGTTATCCTGTTCAAACAGAGTGGGTTGATGAGTCTAAACTAATTTTAGGTAGGATGCCTGAAAGTAATACTGAAATAGTGATTGATAAATGGATAGCTGATGAAATGCTTGAATCCAAAAAATTTAGTGATTTAGGTGTGACGGATATAGCAACATTATTGAACCATACCGTTTATACACAGAATAGTTTTTTCTTGGGCTTTGAAATTGTTGGAATCGTAGAGACAGATTCACCTATTATTGTGGTTGAAGAAGAAGCAATATACAGTTTTACAGATTATTATTCATTTCTCCCTTATGAAAGTATGGTTAATAGAATCACAATATTAGCTGGAGGACGAGGAATTGAAAATGATAGTGAAGTCTTAGTTCCTGCATCAAATATTGCATTTGAAGTTGGCGATGATTATGCATTAAATGGCACAAATTATGAAATAGTTGGTAAGTATATTTATACTGAAGAAACTCCGTATGATAATTATTTAGTTGAGCAAGAATTGATAATAGTCCACAATGATATTCTAGAAGCGAATTCAAAAACATTATTTGCTAATGAATATTACTATGATGAAGGCTCAGTATATTTTTATGCAAATGATATGGAAAAAGCGATTGAAGATATTGAAGCATACGATGAAGCTTTCAGCGCATTCAATTCCTATGAAGCTCAATACAATAAAGTATTGATAGATCAAAAAGAGAGAGTTTCACAAAGGGTTCAATCAATCGTAGTAACCTTGGTTGGTATAATTATTTATATCTTCTTTATGATGAGATCGAGCATGTTAAGCAGGATCAAAGAAATAGGAATATACCGCTCAATTGGGGCTACAAAAAGAGACATTTATAAGGTTTTCTTTGGGGAGATTTTCTGGTTTACAACTTTAGGTTCTCTCACTGGATATTTATTGATGGCTTTCCTAATCAGTAGGGTTCAAAATATGATAGGAGATTTAATTGAGTTCTTCTATTTCCCTATCCATTATTTCTTAGGTGGACTAATTGGAATTTATCTAATTAATATATTATTTGGTCTATTACCGATATTCAATTTATTAAGAAAAACTCCATCAGAAATCAATGCTAAATTTGATATCTAAAAACTGATAAGGTTTCAATAAAAAAACCTTGACATTAATATGATATATATTGTATAATATTTCAGCGTGTGAAACGCATATTGAGTGGGAGGAAATAATTCCATTAACCACATCACGAAAATAAGGAGGTGTCTTTCGTGGCTAAAAAAATTAAAAACGTTGTAAAACTTCAAGTACCTGGTGGTAAAGCAACACCAGCTCCACCAATTGGTCCAATCTTAGGACAAGCAGGAGTTAACATTCAACAATTTTG
>Ga0307990_1002619_pt1 | contig 14311 bp, 14 predicted proteins | sample EllFjometagen129_FD_203168 | JGI IMG/M metagenome (GOLD analysis project Ga0307990, IMG submission 203168) | Marine microbial communities from Ellis Fjord, Antarctic Ocean - #129 | ecosystem: Environmental > Aquatic > Marine > Unclassified | place: Southern Ocean | collected 2014-10-08
ACCAGGGACCTGAATCCCAGATAGTGATGCCTGGCCATAAGGTTGTCCCAGTCGGAACGTTCGCTGTATGTAATAGGCCGTACTGTTACAGCATGGAAAGGGAATTCCCGGAAGTTGGTCGATAAGATGGCATCTATCATGCCATCTTATACAATACTTAAAGCTAAAAAACCAGCATTATTTAATTATCCACTGATGATAGTTACTTATGCCTGAGAATGACTTAGCCCTGGGGGTCCCGTCTCTGACCTTGTGCCGCTTGCGCAGATGCGTTATTAAGCTTTGTCTGCATCAAGACAGAAAATAAGTGAATTACTCCGATTAACGGCTGGGAACCCTTGCTTAAAACAATTTAACTGATCGGAAATCATCAGTATTAACTTTACCCTTTGCATAGGCCTTATGCCATCCGTCCGGTACCGGCATTTTGTCGTACAGGTAGTCCCGCCATGATTCCAGAAGAAGCCTGCGGCATCCCATAAAATCAGCCGCACATATAATCTTATTGCCTGTTGAAGATGCAAGATTGTCCAACCAGCAACGTCCTTCCTCTGAGCGGAGGAGATGGTGATCGATAATTAACGTTCCAACGCTTCTGGCGAGGCGTACCGCATTGTAATGTGCCCTTTCCCTCTGCTCAGGTGTCAAGTATGACAAATATAATGGTGGACCCGAGACAAGTACAATATCAGGTTTCCAATTCAATATATACGATACAGAATCATCATAGAGAAGCTGTATATCGGAGGCATGGACAAAAACGTCCTTGCCATCCTGAATACGTGTCATCATAACCGTTCCAAGACCGCTACCTATTTCACCGTGCGGTTGGGGGTCTGAAAAAGTTAACAATTCGATTTTATATCCCTCTGCAATGGTAAGTTTTGTGCCAAGAGCCATCGAAAGGTCATTGTAGCGAATCGATATTTTATCTATAATATCGCCGGGATTTTTACACCAGAAACGGATGTTCCGGCATGCTTCAATGACCATTCGTACATCGAGCTGATATGGATTAGGATTCAGCAGGGGTATATGATCACCATGATAATGGCTGATGACCACATCGGTGGCACTTTTCAGTGAATCAATTATTTTTTCGCGAATCTTTGCACCCACAGCGATCTGAAAAGGGTGCGGAAGTTTGCTGTGGCGAATATAACCTAAAGCTACCCCTGGATCGATAACAATTTTACGGTCCTTTACCGTTATGACTGTACAAAGACCCCGAACTCCGAGAGATTCTGTGCCGATTATTTCAATTCGCATGAGTGTTTCCCGTTATTTTAGATACTTATACCGGTCTTACAATAAAAAGTAACTTGTGCTTTCAGCAAATTTACTTTTAATCTAGTACTCCAGTACTCCAATGAATTCCAAATGGATGCTTCATTAGTAACAGAATATTCAACATGAATCAAATTACCTTGGACACTACCCAAATCCACCGCTTTTCACCTTCCCAATCCATATTTGTAACCATGCCAAATAACTTGTATCTGTGGTTATCAATCTCCATTGTTGGGAAGGGAAGCTTTACCTGATTCTCCATACCCGGCAGTGTCTGTTGCTCATGCAGAACTTCACGCTTCGCCAGACATCTGTATGCGAGAGCGTTCTTGCTGTGACCAATCGCATTGGGAACATAGCAGACTTTCGCACATTCCGTTCCGGTCTTTTACATTTTGCCATATGCAGTTTTATATAGCGGCTTCCATTCCGATTCCTCAACATGGGCAACAGCTTTCTTAAACTCTTGTGTTACATCACAACCTATTGCGAATTCTATCACTCCGAAACAACTGTTCTTTCCTGTCGCACAGTATCTCAATAAATTATGCTGATAATTGGCCGTGTCTGAGCGGGTTCTCATTTATTTTATTCCGAGCGTTCTGATTGAAGCTCCCCGCAACACGTTGCGGGGGGATTTTCGACTATTAGGACAATTATTGATTTTTTATTCGCTCGTTAACACTGCCCCAAGCAGCGGGGAATGCGCTCGCTGTTCAGTTCAACATCTGCGCCGAACATTAGCTTTGAGCAGGATGTTCATTCCGCTTCGCTCCTGTCCGATGTTGAGTGCGTTTTGTTCTCATGAATAATTTATTGCCACACCTCATTGTATATGTTTTAATGAACACATAAAGGAGTGTGCCATGGCAGCAACACGGGACAGAGTACATTGAGGAAGCCCTAGCCCTATCCCTTCCGGCGGATGTCCGTCTGAGCCTGGTTGAGAGGCTCTTCACGAGTCTTAATTTGCCAATCGATTCAGAAATTAATTGCCTTTGGGCAGAAGAATCGGAACATCGTGTATACCAAATTGAGGCCGGCGAGGTGAAAATAATTCCTGGTGCGGAAGTTTTCTCTAAAATCCGAGCGAAAGATAAAAAATGAGATTATATTTCCATATTATCATAGTTGCCGATCTTCGATATCGCCCAAGTTATTGGTTATACCGAGTGTGAACAGAATCTGTTGCTACATTTTCTTATGAGGAGTTGGACAGGAATCAAACCATGAATCTGAATGGAATCAAATCTGTCATCTTTGATGTCAACGGTGTCTTAATCGATTCAAATCTGACAAATGCGCAGGCGATGGCCGAGGCCTTTACCGGCGATTACGATCTACAACGGCAGATCATCTTATTTTATCTGAAGCTGACCGGGATGGATCGTGGAACCAAGATACGGCGTATTCAGGAGGAAGTGATCGGTCGCCCCTTCAAGAAGAGTGAGTTTGAAATCCGCTGGAAAGGTTTCAAAAGAATCGGAGGGGCAAGCATGCGAAGTGTTCCCTTGATGCCTGGATGCAAAGAGGTTCTCGATGAATTCGGGAGACGAAACATTGTCCGCATTGCGCTGTCAAATACACCCATGAAAGAGCTGAGAAGCTGTTTGTCGGCCCAGAAACTTGAAGACCGCCTAGAAGTGATTCGCGGGGGTGGAGACTGGCCCAAGACAGAATCACTTACACGCCTTCTCGATGAATTTCAATACAACCCTGATGATTGTCTCTTTATAGGTGACGGGAAGGGAGATCTGGTGGCGGCGACACATGCAGGGGTTTTCTTTGTCGCAATTGACCCCGACACCGGAGAATTTGACAACGACTCGGGATTCGACGGACCCTACACCAATCTGGCTCATTTCGGCAGGGAGATACTCCACATACAATAGGCAAACGGATAATATTGATCAGCCCCCAACCATCCAGATTGCTTTTCCCCGATCTGATTACCTTCCATATTGCGATACACTACTTGTGAATGTCTGCTGGGGCAATTTGATATTAAGGGAAGTTTCCCTGATTTTACGGCTCGTAAAGCAATGGGATAAGATGATTGGGGAATAGGGGAACAATATATCAATATCCCGTAAAAGTGAGAGGCACCATACTGAGGCATTAAATCAGTATGGTACCTCGTGTTTTCAATAAAATCCTATCGCCTTATTAAACGGAAGACGACAAAAAGGGCGATGTAAATAACAGTAAGCCCTGAAATGACAGTCCAGTGATCGAGTTGAAGGACCGACGGGAGCGTCAACTTACCCAACTGTCCCCATTTCAGAAGTGTGGATTTCAGGAAAGGGTAGAATTCTGCATAGACTGCGGCGCCAATCACCATGCCAACAATGCCGGGCACGACATCCAGTCGTCCCTCTCCCAGGGCGCCGGCGGCTGTTCCCGGGCAGTACCCGAGAAGAGCCCAGCCGATTCCGAAGAGAACGCCGCCCAGTATATTGCCGCCCAATACAGTTATTATACCCATATCATTCATCAGGTAGATGCCGATCATGCCGACGATTATTGCCGAAATCATAAATTTGAATATGGTAAAATCCTTCAGGCGCATGGCCCCCACCTGTTTTTCATACCTGATGACTTCAGACTTTTGCATGAGAAAACCGAAGAAGATGCCCGTAATGAGTCCGTAGTAAAGTTCCATTATTTCGCTCCTTTCCTGTAGAGTGACAGGGCAACAATAACGCCGACTACGAAAAGGAGAGCCAGTGATACGAAACCGCTTATCGATAGCTGAGCCAGACCGCTCAGACCGTGACCGCTTGGTCAGCCCCCCGCAAGGCGAGCACCGAACATGGCAATGATACCTCCAATAAAGGCAAAGGATGCCCGCTTTATGAAGCTCGACCCGAATCTCTCTTCCCACATGGGGGGGACGAGCACAATTTTAAAAGTGCCCGAAATGAGAGATGAGACAAGTGCCCCTGCCGCTATGCCTACGACAAACATCATTTGCCAGTCCACCTTGATCTTGGTCTTTACAAAGTAGGGCATCGTTGCAACCCGCTCCTTTGCAACTGTGTTTTCGATGAATCCGGCGGCCCTGACATAGGACGTGGATGCACCGAAATACTTACCGGCAACAAACACGGAAATGCAAAGAACCAGACCTGCAAGGGCACCCGCCAGATAGGGAGACCATGCTTTGTCATTCACAAAACCCATAATTTCACCTCCATACTTTGTTTGTGTTCTGTAAGTGTTGTTAAGAGCCTCTTCTAAACTGTTGTACTGATGATGTTGAAAAGTGGGTGAGCCGAGAGATAGGGATGAAAGTCTTCTCCGTGACTGATTCAGAAAGCAATGATAGAATATATGTGTGCCACCGGTGGATGCTAAGAGATTTGATTGGAAATGTCAATGATATTCTATTTTCCGGCTTTTCCTGCTGGCGATATATCTGGAATTAAAAATCTTTACAATTCAATATCCTGAAGGCATAATACCTTTTCATCCAGTCGAAACGACGATTCTCTGAGATATCTGACATTGTACAAAATCGCAACATTCCTTTTTCCATCACCTGTGCAAAAGCGGGCATTAACTAATACAATCTGGTTATTGACTTCCGACTGCATGGGAGTGACAATGGGCTAGAATTACAAGGAATTTAACGAGCCTTTGCCATTATAATCGGACATGTCGTAACAGGAGGGTTTCTTACGAGTACATTACTGGTTAAAGGAGACGGATATGTTTCAGAAACATGATGAAAGTGGTTACAGCCTTCCCATCCCGGGAATCGAGCAGAAGACACTGGTATATGGTGAGAAGACGCTGATAACTGAGTTTCTCCTGAAATTATCGACGATAAAGAAGGAATAATGGTCACATGATGTAGGGTTGATCTCAGTGGGTGTTCATCATCGGCTGATCGGCGGAGTCCATGATACATACTGCTGGAATCATTCCCATCAGTTTTCTGCTGGCCCACTATGGGAGTGAATTGGGCTCCGCCGATATGCAACGGGTCAGTGCAACGGTGCTGGCCCTCGGAGGTATTACTATTATTCCCATGGGCATTCAATGGTATATTTCCCGACGCAGGGCGAAGGCTTCCATGAAGCATCCCAAGTCCTGAATGCCTCTTCTCCCCGGCGCTTGAGGGCTATCAAGGCAGTTGCTTCGCTCGAACCTTCCCATCAGCCATAGCCGCTTCCTTTTTTGACACTCGATCCAAGTGTGCATATATTAAGATCAATGCTAATTGGAGATAGAGAAATTAATCCCTCCAAACTGATCTCGATACGAATATTGTACTGACTTCTGAGAAAATCCGCTTGTACCGATTCTTCAATCCTTGCCCTGTTCCGTTCCCTCTCGATAAAAGAACCGATTTTTCTCTATTCCCCAATAGTCGATCGCTCCCCGATTTATTGCACGCTCTGCGTCGATTGGGGGAGTTACATTGTTTGCTGTTTACATGGCGTAGTGCCTAAATGCCGTCTCAGGGGTGGGGTGAATCTCTACTGTAGGAAAGCATGATCCCTGGGCTGAGAGTTTCAATTTGGAGGCTAATATGAAAAAAAGAGTATTCACATATATGACAATACTGCTTTTGATAGCAGGTGTTTCAGTAGCAGTTGGCGATAATCATCGCAGGGAGGGTTTGTTAATGGAAAAGAATGATGCAAAGCTTGAGATAGCGACCGTTGCTGGAGGGTGTTTCTGGTGCATGGAACAGCCATTTGAAAAACTTGATGGCGTCAGGGATGTGATAAGTGGATATGCCGGTGGCCATAAGGACAATCCCACCTATGAAGAGGTGTCGTCGGGGACTACCGGTCATACTGAAGCTGTTCAAATCACATTCGATCCCGAAAAAATCAGCTATTCTGAGATCATCGATGTCTTCTGGCGGCAAATTAATCCGACCGATGCAGGTGGGTCTTTTGTCGATAGAGGATCACAATATCGATCGGGCATCTTTTACCACGATCAAGAGCAAAAGGAACTGGCGGAAAGATCCAAAGAGGCTCTCGAACAATCGGGCCGCTATGACAAGCCTGTTGCTACGGAGATCGTGCCCTATGAAAAGTTCTGGAAGGCGGAGGAGTACCATCAGGACTATTACAAAAACCACTTGCTGAAGTATACTTTCTACCGGTCGAGGTCCGGCCGCGACCAGTATCTCAAGACGGTGTGGGGGAAGGATGTAAAAGCGAAATCTGGGTTTCAAAAACCGTCGGATAAGGAACTGCGGGAGAGACTGACGGTGCTTCAATATAAAGTGACACAGAAGGAGGGGACTGAAAGACCCTTTGACAACGAATACTGGGACAACAAGAAAGAGGGTATTTATGTCGATATCGTTTCAGGTGAATCCCTCTTCAGCTCACGCGACAAATTTGTTTCGGGAACTGGCTGGCCGAGCTTTACGAAACCGATAAAACCCGGTGTCCTGGTAGAGAAAAAAGACAAAACCCTCTTCATGGTGAGAACTGAAGTGAGAAGCAAAGAGGCCGATTCACACCTTGGCCATGTATTCGACGACGGGCCTCAGCCGACAGGATTGAGGTATTGCATTAATTCGGCGTCTCTCAAATTTGTTCCCACGGAAGAACTGGAGAAAGAGGGATACGGCGAATATAAAGATTCCTTGGAGTAGAAAAGGGAGACATGTTCCTTTTTCACGAACGGTAAGGGACAGAAGCGAAAACCTAATAACAAGGTCTGAATCATAGAAGGTCCCCGGGAAGAGGTGTATTTCCTTTCGGGGACCTTTTCCTTTCCCCTCGATAATAATCACTTTCCTTTGGAATCGCTGTCCTTACTCTCCGTTGAGGAAAGATATTTACTACCTATGATGATTGACTCATGCTATAATGAGCCTCCAGCGTCGATCTTGACGAATCGGTAAAAAGTCATTTTAGAGCGGATTTGATCATTTCGGGAAACAGATGATAGCGGTGATTGGCGTTAGGAAAATCTAAGTGTTTGAGTGCTTTGCGCGAGTTTTAGATTTTTAGCCAGGCACCGAAATCATCCCCGGAATGGTCATCAAGCGAGAAAATGACTTTTTACCGGACCATCAATCTTGCAGGACAAACTTTATTGAGGAGGGGCTGGAGTATCCGCCCCCCGAGGTCAAGTTGTTTACTCATCAAAGAGTGAAGATGCAGAGAGGTGACATATGTTTGAACGTTTATTGCAATTCATCGACGTAGAGTCATTGATAACAAAACTAATGGAATACCTGCCGAATATCGTGACCGCTCTTTTGTTGATCATTGTATTCCTGATTATCAATGCCGTTATAAAGAGGGGTACAAAGACAGTCCTTGTCAAGGCGAAGACTTCGCTGCATGCCCAGAATTTAATCCTTCGCTTTATTAAATACGCCGTTTTTATCTTCGCCTTACTCACCATTGCAGATCAATTAAGAATCAATGTGAGTTCTCTCATTGCCGGTGTCGGTATTGCCGGTCTGGCGCTTTCCTTTGCCGCTCAGGATACCATTTCCAACGTTATTTCCGGTGTGGCCATCATCATTGACAGGCCCTTCCAGGAGGGTGACTGGATATCCATCGGCGATATGCATGCATCAGTAACCGAGATTCGTTTGCGGACAACGGTGCTCACCGGATTCGACAATGAGACGATCGTTATGCCGAATAAACAACTGTCGCAGGAGCGCATCGTCAATTATACACTGACACCGAAAATCAGGGTGCGTGTATCGATCGGTATCGCCTATAAGGAGGATATGCAGAAGGCACGGGACATAATGCTGGAAACCCTGAAGGGGGATGATCGAATACTTTCCGATCCCGCTCCCGTGGTTATCGTAAAGGGTCTCGGTGACAGCAGCGTGGATATGGATCTCCGCTTCTGGACAAAGGACCCACTGAAAAAGTTTCCCCTTACCTGGGAATATACGGAGAAGTGCAAGAGGGCGCTCGACGAGGCGGGGATCAAGATACCCTTCCCGCATATGCAGCTCTTTCTGGAAAAAACGGATGCAGTGAAAATACTGGTCAGTAAAGAGTGGTGAAAACAGTCAATTCGGATTGAAGATAAGAGGGGAACGAATGTGCCCTCATAAGGTGAAGTGATGTGGCCTTGCGGGGATTGAAGTATTAACCTGCAAGCCCTTGAAAAAATGAGTTAACTGGGATGCTTTACATTTCATTTATGGGACTTCGGGCGTGGCGCGGATCATTATAGGCATACATGGTTTGGGGAATAAACCTCCCCAAAAAATACTTCAGCGTAACTGGAAAAAGTCAATATGCGAGGGTTTAAAGAGGCGGGGTTACCCCGTTCTTCCCTTTCGATTCCGGCTTGTCTATTGGGCCGACTTGTTCAATACCGAACCCCTCGATCCTCATGAAACCGAAGCGGATTCTCAACTCTATGATGACGAGCCCTATGTGCCGACATTAGAGGACCAAAGGCGTGAGCCCGGCACACTGAGGAAAAAGATTCTCTTCTTCATCAACAGACAGTTGAAGTCCCTCTTTCTCAACGACGATATGACCATAAATTTTCAGGGCATTACCGACAATGTTATCCATAAGTATTTCAATGATCTCGAAGTTTATTACTGTATGAGTTGTCTCTCAACGAAGGCACGCGGAAAACTCGTCAGGGATGTGATCCAGGAAATACTGCGGCAGGCGCTCGATCGATACCAGGGAGATGAGATCATGCTTATCGCCCATTCCATGGGTTCCATCATTGCCTATGATGTCTTGACTCAGGGGGCATGTCCCGTAGATATTGACACCTTTGTGACCATCGGCTCACCCCTCGGTATTCCCGTTGTCATGAGCAAGATAGCGACGGAACAGGAAAAGAGACTGATGAAGAGGGTGAAACCCGTTGTTCCCGAAACAATCAAGGGCAGGTGGTTTAACCTGTCTGATCTGGAAGACAACATTACGATTAATTATGACCTGCGCGATGATTTCAGACAAAATTCGGCCAATATCGGGATCACCGATCATATTGTGGCCAACGACTATGAATTCGAAGGTAAGGGGAATCCTCACAAGGCTTTCGGCTATCTGAGAACTGCCGAGATGGCGGATATTCTGCATAACTTTCTCGATGCTTCGAGAAACAGGGTATCAGATTCCTGAGCTGGACAACGATCGAATGTGCTGCTGCTTGTTTTTGGGCAAAAGTCAACCGGCATGTTTCCATTGTCACGCGGCTTCTTGCACGAGAAAAGAGTTTTCCATGTGAGCGGTGGCCGGGGTCAATGAAGAAAGCAACCCCAGAAACAGGGGAAACCCTGTCCCTGGGTTGCTTCTGAAATCAGGCTATTTCCACTTGGAAAGATCGATTTCACCTTCCGACTTTGCAACAATTGTTGTGCACGTCAGGTCTCCCGCTACATTCAGGCCGGTCCGACCCATGTCGAGGACAGCATCGATTCCCAGGATCATGGCGTAGGCCATGGCCACGGGTGTGCCCTCCGTAACCGGCAATCCGACTGAATCAAGGACCATGAGGAGCATAATCACACCGGCACCGGGGACACCGGCAGCTCCTATCGATGCCAGGACGGCCGTTAAAACAACGGTCAACTGCTGTGTGAACGTAAGGTCAATGCCGACTGCGAAGGCGATGAAGAGGGCGCAGACACCTTGGTAAATCGCCGTTCCGTCCATGTTAATCGTCGCGCCAAGGGGTAACGTGAAGGAATAAATACCTCGTGAAATTCCGAGATTTACTTCGGCGTTTCTCATCGTAACGGGAAGTGTTCCACTACTACTGCGGGTGACGAAGGCAGTCGTTATGGCCTCTTTGGACCCTCCGAAAAACGTACCAATCTTGAGTTTGAAAAACTTCAGGAATCCGAAATAGACCACGACCATATGAATTACTAATGCCAGGTAAACGGCAAGTGTGACCATGCCCAGGGGACCGAAGGCCTTGGCCCCCTGCGTTCCGAAGACGACTGCGATCAGTGCGAATACGCCGATGGGTGCGTACTGAAGCACCCATCGTACAATAAGATACATGACTTCGGCGCCGCCTTCAAAGAAATTGTATACCAATGTACTCGCCTTCTTTATGCGTTCGTCCTTGCTTATCATGAGATAAGAGATACCGATACCGAACATTATAGCGAAGAATATTGTCGGCAGGACCTTACCCCCCGAGATGGCGCCAAAGGGATTGGTTGGAATGATATTGAGCAGTGTATCCACGAGGTGTGGTTGCTGAATTGTTTTCCCGGCAGCGTCACCGGCGCCCAATGCCAGACCTGAACCGGGGCGGAAGATATTTGCTACAATGAGACCGATGGCAACGGCCAGGGCTGAAGTGAGCAGGTAGAAGGCGACTATTTTGATACCCACCTTCCCCAATCTTGCCGGACTAATACTCGCCGCACCGACAACGAGGGTGAATAAGATAACGGGCATGACGATCATCTTCAGCAGTCGAACAAAGAGATCTCCAAATGGCTTAATCCACAGAATACCGGGACCGACCATAAGTCCGACGACGGCCCCAAGAATAAAACCAATAAAAATCCGCACGATCAGACTGGACTTAAAATACCAATCCATGACACCTTTTTTCTCCATATTCATGTAATTAACCTCCTATTATTATAGTTTATTTCTGCCCTCACCGGGCAGTGTAAAATCGCTGCTTGCTGTGTAGAACGGGTAACCCAAAGTGAAGTTTTCTATAGATGCTGTCAATCATATTAATAAGAATTTAGTCTGTATTATAATCTCGAACTCGGGGTTCGGTTGCCGAGACGAGACTGTTTATGCCTGTTACAAATTCGTTTTCCCCATGGCTTCAGGGTTTCCATCGTGATCGACTAAATCTTGTCCGAGATGTTCGACTGTAGATGCATCTTTACCTGCTATGGCGAAAAAGATTTGAGGACAATCAGTATCTACAAAAAGGTGTATATGATTATGGTCGCGTTTCCCAGATGTCTTGTCCATACCGATGTTAGTGATGTCGGAATGGTCATCTATATCCATAGAGCCAGTAATATAGTGATGCAACACGCGCAATGAGTGAACGTCTTGCGGATTGACGAACTCGGAGATGGTTTTTGCCGACATGGATTTAGCCGGTGTTATGATCATGGCCTCAAAACGCAGCGTACAACCGCCACTGGATCGAGTCCATGAGATATTACCCGGATGGATACCACAATTACCACACTTTATGTGTGGCATGTTGGCTGTCAGGTAGGTTTTGTATTGAAAAAAGTTTAGGTGACGCCAGTTCTTTTCTTGAGTGTCATAGACTTCCAGCTTCTCATTATTATATTCAGGACAGGCAACGATGCTCCTTTGGGGGGAATGAATCTGTATGTCGAGACATTTTTTCTTGGAATTAAATTTTGGGGCAAACACCTTCCAAGGGGGTGTTATGCCACGGGTTACTTGAAAAGGGTCCATATCTTCCATAATGCTAAACATCCGGCCACCTCAGTTGGTAATAAGCCAACTTTTACTCACTGAACTTAGCTAGAATCCACAAACACCCGAAATAGCATGTGCGTATACCATATCCTGTTGGAATATAATACAGCAGTAAACTCCCCTTCTCGCTATTTCCCTTAAAAAGACCGTATGGACAAAATTATATATGTAATAGAAATCGATGTCAAGTGAAAATCTCACAAAAGGTAATGCTGTGTATGTTCTCTGGTAAGGGTATCTTTCGCAATGAGCGTTTTCTCGATTCCTGTTTCATTTTAAGATGTGTGATGGTAAGGGGAATCGTCCGGCTTTTACGGAGGAAGGCGAATCACGTCTTACAACTATGATTCCAGGACCGTCTATAATACCGGCATTCCTTATTTCGGAGAGGATGCAGGATGGTTTTGGACCACTGTGAAAGTTACCCCAGTCCCAAGCAGATGGGGTAACTAGGTGAGGGTTTTTATATATCCTATGATTTTTAGAACAGTAAACATAAACCGGCATACGGCCCTCGGCTTCTGCGCAATCCTTCTCTGGAGTACTTCCGTTGCTCTGGCAAGAAGCATTTCCGAACAAATAGGTCCCCTTGCGGCGGGTGCGTTTGTTTATCTGACAGGCGGGATTATCCTGGCATGTAATCTTATTTTCCACGACAACGCTTTTTCTTGCCCTTGGTTTTGCCCTGAATCGTCAGCAGACGCTTGAAATCGGGCTGGTGAATTACCTGTGGCCTATGCTCACCATCCTCTTTTCACTGTTTATCCTATCGAAAAGGGCCAGTTTGTTATTGATACCGGGAACAGTGGTTGCGTTTTTTGGCATCGTCCTTGTTTTGACACAGGGGACCTCGATTTTATGGGGTTCTTTTTCATCCAATGTATTGAGCAATCCTGTTGCATATGGTCTTGGCTTTGTAGCCGCTATTTCGTGGGGACTCTATTCAACACTGATCCGCCGGTGGGCCGGTCCCGATAGCATCGGAGGAGTTCCATTGTTCGTAATGGGTACGGGACTTACGCTGTTGCTTTTTTGCCTTCTCCATCCGGAAGAGGGCGCATGGAATGTCCGCGTTGCGGCGGAAGTAGCATTGTTGGGACTGTCGACGGCCCTGGGTTACCTTTTCTGGGATAGTGCCATGCGAAAGGGTGATATTGTTCTGGTGGCGTCTTGTTCCTATTTTACGCCTTTCCTTTCGGCTGTGGTCGGCTGAATATATCTTCAGGTAATGCCGGGAATCAGCCTGTGGGTGGGATGCCTCCTCATTATCGCAGGCTCATTCGTGAGCTGGCGTTCAATCGAGCAGTAATTGGCAATTGGGACGGGTTCGCATTTCATATAAGCAAATTCGAACATTTTGTGATTTATTAAATCCTGTCTTGATAAAGTTGTCAAATATCATTAGACTAATTGAAAATATGTGAGAATTAATGTTTTTTCAGAACTTTCAAGTGCTGATTTGGCGGGGAATAGGTTGTGAAGGTAGAATGGCGGCAAATGGTTGATTCAAATCTTGGTGCGGGATTATAGACTATGGGAAAGAAGAGGATTAATGTTGGAATTTTGTTTGGTGGAAAATCTGCCGAGCATGAGGTTTCGTTGCAGTCTGCAAAAAATGTCATCGATGCCCTCGACAAGGATAGGTACAGGCCTGTCCTGATCGGGATTGATAAATCGGGGAAGTGGTATCTCAATAATCGATCCACCTTTTTGTTGAATGCCGACAATCCGTGGTTGATACAATTGAATAAGTCTGTCGATAGCGTTGCCCTTGTACCGCAAAGCGAGGGGAAAATCTCGAATCTTTCAGGCGATAACCTGAAGGAAAGAGTCGATGTCGTCTTTCCCATCCTCCATGGAACTTTCGGGGAAGACGGTACCGTCCAGGGCCTCTTGAAACTGGCGGACATTCCCTTTGTCGGCGCCGGTGTTCTGGGGTCTGCCGTGGGGATGGATAAGGATATCATGAAGCGGCTTCTTCGAGATGCCAATGTGCCCATCGGGCGGTTTATCGTTTGCCGGGCCGAGGAGCGCTTGCCTGAATACGGGGAGGCGTGCGAGAAACTGGGCCTTCCCTTCTTTGTAAAACCTGCCAATATGGGCTCATCCGTTGGTGTTCACAAGGTCACCGGTGAAGGGGGATTTCAAGAGGCCCTCTCAGACGCATTTCAATATGATTCAAAAATAGTGATAGAGGAGTTTATTGAGGGGAGAGAGATCGAATGTTCCGTTCTGGGAAACAATGATCCCGTTGCATCCGTGCCCGGTGAAGTCATCGCAACGCACGAATTCTATTCCTATGAGGCAAAATATATAGATGAAGATGGGGCTTCTCTCGAAATTCCGGCAAAACTTTCTCAACACATAGCCGACAGGGTGAGGGAATTGGCTGTGATTACCTTCAAGACCTTGTCATGCGAGGGATTGGCGCGAGTCGATTTCTTTCTGAAGAGAGACGAGGTCATTGTAAATGAGATAAATACGATCCCCGGATTTACCTCGATAAGCATGTATCCCATGCTCTGGAAGGCGAGCGGTATTTCCTACACCCACCTTATTGACAGATTGATCCAGCTTGCCTTTGAGAGGTATGAGAG
>Ga0307990_1002620_pt1 | contig 14307 bp, 12 predicted proteins | sample EllFjometagen129_FD_203168 | JGI IMG/M metagenome (GOLD analysis project Ga0307990, IMG submission 203168) | Marine microbial communities from Ellis Fjord, Antarctic Ocean - #129 | ecosystem: Environmental > Aquatic > Marine > Unclassified | place: Southern Ocean | collected 2014-10-08
CAGTAAAAGCAATCCGCCCCAACAACCGTAAAAGAGAAGGTCGGCGTAGCGAATCTGTTCAGGGGACGCTTTGGCTCTATCGTGATCAGTAGTCATAATCGATTTCTCCTTTATCCGATTCCCAATCCCTTAAGAAGCGCTTTTAATCCGGCGAACATCAGCACCACGATGACGATGTAACGGATCATTTTAGGTTTGGCCACAGCGAGGATACGCACGCCGACGAAAGACCCGAGCATCAGGCCAACGATTGAGGGGACAGTAATCAGCGGCAAAACGCAGCCTTTGTTCAAATACACCCAGGCAGCGGATGTGTCAGTGATCGAGAGCAGGAATTTACTGGTGCCGACGGCAACTTTCAGGGGCGCGCCCATGAGCATGTTCAAGACTGGCAGGTTGGCCCAACCCGCACCGAGACCAAACATGCCGGCCATGATGCCGATGACAATAAAAAGAAGGAGGCCCGCCAGCGTGCGGTGGGTTTTCCACTCGATCAACTCGCCCGTCGATTCCTCTCTATAAACGCCGTTCATGCCAAGGGCGAGGCCGATGGCGTCCTGCTTGGTCACAATTGGCCTTTCAACGTTTTTGGAAAGGATCAGCAAAATAGCGATGCCGATGATCGTTGCGCCCAGGCAGATTTGTATAACGTTCGTGGGCAGCGCCAGCCCCAGAAATGCACCGACGATAGCGCACGACGAGGCGATCAAAGCAACGGGTATCGCCAGGCGAAGGTTTGCCAGATTGCGCCTTAACAAACCGGGACCTGCGGCCAATGCGCCGGCTAGGGCCACCAGTAGCCCGGTGCCGCGCACAAAATCAAGATGGAATGGAAAGAACCCGCTAACCAGGGGGACATACAAGACGCCGCCCCCGACGCCGGCCAACACCGCGATGATTCCCAGGCCGAAGTAGAAAAAGAAAAGAACAATGGGCCAGAAGTACCAGGGCTTAGTTGACTGGCCTTCCTCAGGGGACAAATCTTGCTCAGACAAAGTTTCCGTGGCCGAGCCGATGCCGGCAGCAAACCATGCTCCAAGAATGACCAACAAAACGGCGACAAAAATCCACTTGTGATTCTGCATAAACCTTCCTTACGGCAAGCAATAAGGTTGCGATTCAAGACGTGTGAAATGACTTCTGTGGGTGTGCTTTGGTATGCGCAGCCTCAAATAAAATCGGCGCGGATTAACACAAGCACTTTGGCTATTACAAGCCTTGTACGAGGGAGTTTGGCTGTTTTATAAAGAGATCAGGTGAGCAAGATCGGCATGCCCATCAAGGGCCATATCACCAGGATGAATAATCCCAGGACGGCTAGAAGAAGGATGCTCGCCGGAATTCCGGCCAGGAAAAATTCTCCCGTTGTGAATTGCTTGCTTTCATAGGCGATAGCGTTGGGCGCTGCGCCGATGAGCAGGAGAAAGGGCATGCCCGCAGTGACGAGCGAGGCGAATAAGATGACTTCCGGGGTAACGCCGAGATAGGGTGCAATGACGAGGGCAACCGGCAACGAGATGGCGATGGCCGCGACGTTCATAATGAAATTTGTCATGATCAGAACGAAGAAGGCAATACCCATGACGAATACGAACCAGTGCGCGTTTTGAAACATCACCAGACAATGGATAGCCAACCACTCGGCGGCGCCGGTTTGCCACAGGCAAAATCCTATGCTCATGGCCCCGCCGAAAAGCAGCACGATATTCCAGGGAATCTTTTCCAAGTCTTCCAGGGTGAGGATGCGAAACACGAAAAAGAGGATAGTTGTCATTAATATCACGGCGCTTTTGTCGATGAATTGCAGTTTTGGCAGAAATGATCGAAGACCCAATAATAATATGGTGGCAAAGACGATGATCAGCGTTGCAATTTCCTGAAATGAAACGGGACCAAGTTTTGCGTAGAGTTGTTTGGATCGCTTACGCAGACCTGGAATCGTTTTCTTTTCCGGGCGATAGAATATCATGAAGAAAACCCAAAGCAGGATCACCATGACAAGGCCGATCGGCAGCATATAATAGGTTAGACCGAAAAAAGAGATTTCCCGGCCAATGATATCTCTAAAAAACCCAATCGCCACGGCGCCGCGAGCCGCGCCCAACAAGGTGATGATGCTGCCGGTGCCGGCGACGAAGGCCATGCCCATAAACAGCCCCTTGCCAAATTTAGTCGGCTTTCCCGAATCGTCATAAAGGGAGTAGATGGCCATGAGCAAAGGGAAGATCGTGGCGGCCACAGCCGTATGGGCCATGATCAAAGTCAATGCGGCCGTCATGGAAAAGCAACCCAGGTAGATCATGCTGGTGCGCTCGCCCACGACGGCGATCATTTTATAAGCCATGCGTCTGGTCAGGCCGGTTTTCGTAAAGACCATGCCGATGACGAGGGAGCCGATGATGAACCAAACGGAGGGGTCCATAAAATCCGTGAAAGCGGTTCGGGGATTTCTTATGAGAAACAGGGCTTGTATGACGCCGATGAGGATGCCCGTCACCCCGATGGGGATGACTTCGAAGATCCACCATGTGGAAGCCAGAAGAAAAAGGGCAATAGCGGTTTTTCCTTCGGGGGATAATGCAAAATGTTTGCCCTGAGGATCAATCGCATCAGGAAAGGCCGGAGCCAGATAGGTGACGAGGAAAAGCGAAATGCCCAAAAGTGCGAAGGCGTTTCTTCTCCAGCTTTTATTTCCTGCGAGTTTGGCTAAAGTTTTTTTCGACGGCATCCCCGCCGATCCCGATCGGGTTTTCGACTTGGTTTTTAACGCCATATTATCACCTGTCAAGTCTGTTTATTTTTCTGAACAGTCCAAATCGATTTCTTCCGAATCCAGGATATATCTGGAGAATTCCCTGTAAACATCGACGGAGCGCAAGACGCCGACGACTCGTTCATCTTTCAAGACCGGAAGCAGACTCTTGTTGCGATCAACCATTTCGTAAATCGCCTTGATGATGTGGTCGTCGTAATGGATCGTCGCAACAACGGGGAGCATGACGTCGCTGATCGATCTTTTTGAATGTTCAAAAACCCCTTTTAAAAGTCGATCATATGACATCTCCGAAAGGTTCGGGTCAAGTTGTTCATCGAAAAGGTTTTTACGTACCGATAAAGGTTTTCTCACGAGAAAATCCGGTTCCAATCCGCGCATGATGTCGCGGCGTCGGGCAACGCCAACTAATTGGTCGCTTAAATCAAAAACCAATATGGCGCGGGGCGCCGTTTTCTTTCCGAGAAACTCGATCTGGCAAACTTCCATTTCCCGCATGGCGTCTTTGAGAGTTTGGTTGATATACACAATCGGATAGTCCTGCAAAGGAATCATCAATTCACTGACACGTTTCGTTTCTACGGTATTGCGTTGTTTGCTTGTCGACATTTGGTCTCCTACCACCCCTTTTGTTTCAGGATAGCGCTCATTTTTTCTTCCATGTTTTTTTCCACCAGCAGCATCTTTTTTGCCGCAGCCTTGTTGATCAGTTCCATCAGCTTTTCAAACTCGGCTGGTTTTTCAATAAAATCCATCGCGCCGAGTTTGATGGCTTCTACGCCTTTCTTGATCGTGGCGCGCCCTACCAGCAGGATAATCTGTAAATCGGGGTTTTTTTGAAGAAGTTGTTTGAGGGTTTCAATGCCGTCCATTCCGGGCATAAAGAGGTTGAGGACGATGGCGTCGAAATTTTCATCGGCTACGCATTGGATGGCCTTAGGCCCGCTGTCGGCGGTTGTGATCTTTAACCCTCTGGCTTCCATTCGTTCGGCGAGCACTTCGGCAAATTCCTTTTCGTCATCGATCAACAGTACCTTTTCATTCGGCATGGCAAACCTCTTTGAAAAATTCCTATCCTATCATCAAGCACCAATGGATCGAGGTAGAAAGAGAAGAATCTTGGCTCCGTCTGATTCCGCCTGCGTTTTAGCCGCCAGTTCGTCCGTCATAGGTTGGAGCATGGCAAACAATTCTTCGGATTTTATTTTCGGACCGTACAGCAGTATCACAGCTCTGTCGGAATCCTTGCACACTTTAACTGTAATCGAATCTCCTGGTTGCGCCTCGCTAAGAAATGCGATGATGCAGGCAAATACCATTTCCTGCAACGTGAACGGCGATGACTCGATCACAATTGGCGATCTTTTGAGCGATAGGGAAAGCTTGACCTTTTTTCTGTATGCGAAACGTTGCGAAATGTCGCAAAGGTTCGTGATAAGTTCATTCAGGTCGATTTCCTTTAAAGGCGTGTCTACGTTGTGGGAGAAGCGATTGAGTCTTTTTACGATGTGTTTTTCACGTTCAAGTTGCTTGCCCAGGGTTTCATTTATGTGCAGAAATCTTTTCGGATCGATAGGTTTGTCGCGCTTGGCGTTTTTCAAAAGATCAGACATGAGCCCGGAGTTTTCGTTTGTGATGGCGAAAACGTTGTTGATCTCATGGGAGACGCTGGCGGTGACGGCACCGAAAAATTCCATCTGCTTTTCGTGAAATTTTCTGTTGGAATCACTGCTCATGGTTTATACTCTCCGACGCCGAATGCCGCCTTCTCCATGATTTCGATCAGCTTTTCGATTTGGACCGGCTTGATCAGGTAGTCGTAGGCCCCACATTGCCGACTCTTGGCGAAGTCCGCTTCCGAACTTCGACCTGATACCAGAATGACGATTTGTTCCGACCGGATTTCCTCGATCTCTTTTAGAATTTCCAAACCGTGGCATCTTTGTGATACGACATCGAGAAGAATAATATCATACTTCACGAATGTCCGGTTAATAGTTGAATAAATTCAACTGGTTATCCACTGGTCTTTGTTCTTCGGCGTACTCGACTTGCGAAAGAGCCTGTAAAATTGGGAATTTTTCGAAAAAGACAGCACTCAAAATCTGTAGAATTGTGTAGAGGCTCGCTTCGATCTTGAGGCGCTTTTTGATGATGGCGACAAGCACGTACACGGAGACAGCAATCCAGATTTGCGTCTTGACCGCATTTGCGGATGTGCCGAAGAATTTTTTGATGCGCAGAGGCTGTTTGATCTATTTGAAAAACAATTCCACCTGCCAGCGATATCGATACAGATCGGCGACGGTCAATGACGGAATCGTGAAGTTGTTGGTCAGGAAATTGAAAGTCTTGTCGATTTTCTTGTCGCGATACTTGATTCGCCGCAACGGTTGCGGATAAGCCGTTGCTGTATGTATGTCGGTCAGCACGATGGTTTGGTCGCATATCACACCCGTCGAGCGATTCACCTCTCGGGAGTACCGTCTGGCGCGCTAATATGCGGATGAAATCATCCGTCAATCACGGCGGGAAAGGGGAAAGAAGGCTTAAAAGAGGAAAAGAGACCTAAGATCCGGCTGTAGGCCTAAAAAGACTTAGATTTAGATGCATTTACCTCGCAGATGAAATAATCTTGACTTTTCACGATAATATGGGAAACAAAACACTGAAGCCAAATGGAAAAACTTGCGGGGGCTGCGATGAAAGTTATCAATATTGCATTATTGGTTGGCTTAACTCTTCTAGTCCTTTTCTTCGGTTCCCTCCTGTCCTGCAATGATGACGATGATTCAGAGGATTACGCGAACGACGATACGAATGATGGCGCCAATGATGATACAGTCGGCGCGGACGACGACCTGATGGACGATGACATATGGGATGACGATTTAAACGACGACGACACTGTCATGGATGACGACTCGATGGACGATGATTTCACCGATGACGATACGGTGGATGACGATACAATCGATGACGACACCGAGGATGACGACACGGCGGATGACGATTTGACCGGCGAAATTATTACCGTGCTCACCATGAACCTGCAAAATCCTATCTGGAATCTATTGAACGTGGATGATCGAACGCAAATCGTGGCCGACCTGATTCTGGACAAGCAACCCGACTTCGTCGCCATGCAGGAGGCAGCGCAGTTATTACTCGTGCAAAACCGGGCGGAAGTGCTGGCGGAAATGACCGGTTATGAATACGTGTGGAAAAAAACACACGAAATTCCATTGGTATTCGAGGAAGGCATCGCCATCATGACCCGGTTGCCCATCGAATGGAGCGACAGGGAATGGTTGCCGCATCCGGAGATACTGGGGCTTTTTGAAAGGTCAATTCTTGGCGTTCGCGTCAGCACGGAACTGGGAGAAATCTATTTTTACTGTTCCCACATGACCACAAGCAACAATTCGACGGAAAAGGCTGATCAGGCTCTCGATGCCTGGCTTTTTATGAAATCTCATCTTTCCGAGCGAACCGGTTTTTTCGCAGGAGACCTAAACGCTGAGCCCGACTCGTTGGCCATGCGATTTTTGCGTGGGGAAGCGCAGCATGATGGTTACGAAGGCGACCTGTTCGACGAGTGGATTGAGACAAATCCATCCGATCCGGGCTATACTTATCCCTCGGACAATCCCGATAGGCGCATCGATTATATTTACCTGGTGCCGGGCTCGAGAGAATTGGCCTTGCCTCTGGACTGCGAGCGCGTACTGGCCGAACCGGTTGGAGGCGTGTGGGCAAGCGATCACATCGGCGTTTTGTGCAGCTTTGATGTGCCCTGATCCGTGAGACATCCGTACTTCATGGCCTTAGTGTACGTAACGAACTTTTCGCAGGCATCGGTGCAGATGGCTTTGCAGCCATCTGGCTTCTTGTTCGTCGGTGAGAAAACCAACGCGCTCGCGCCAATCGTTTCCGCTTAAAAACAACATATCGTCCTTGCGTTTACCTGACTTGTCCCGGCTACGGAAAAAACGAAACGGGTCAGTTGTTTTTAATACATACAGGTTCGGCGCAAACTCCCATTCAGATTTCAGAGCAAATCCTGGTACGAGTGAAACTTCGTGACGGATGCCTTTTTCTTCCACGTAGAGCTTTTCCGTTGCGAATATTCGTATCGCGAGCCTGAGGCCGTACAGCAAAAGAATGGGGAGGAAAATAATGAAAAGCAGAACCGATCCTACAGTGATCATGGTTATGGTCATCAGCGTGATGAATACCATCAGATTCCAGCCGCCCATGCCCTCGGCGATCATCTCCATTCGCAAAAACTTCCCTTCGGCGAAATCGATGCTGTAACGCCCGCTGGGGCTTTCAAAACTTTGTATATGGGAACGGAGTTCCCCGGGCATGGCGACTCCCGCCGCACTGATGACGTTTTGCTTTTCCCAAGGAATTGCTGGATTGCCGGGTTGGAATTCATCATCTTGTTCGTGAAAAAATCTTTTCGTGACCGGGATGTCCTCGGGTTCCTCGATAAGGATGTCCACCGGATCTTGCGCTTGAAACGGTTTTTCGTCGACAAACTCCCGCGCGACGGGAATGCCTTCAGGCATTTCTTCCGATGAGCTGATCACCGTGATGTCGTCTTGCAAAAAATCAGCGACGGAAACCAGACCTTCATCGTGCGCTACCCGCTCCTCTTCAGTTTCGGTAGGCGCATTGTCGCCCCATTTGGGCATAGTACTTTCGTTGAGGTCATTTTCCGCCGGGAAAGAATCGGTTTCAGGGTCTTGATGCCGTGAATCGGTTACGAGGGTCGAAAAGGACTCTGCATCAGCGTTATCGGGACCATCGTCGATAGCGGTGTTTTCAAAAAACGGCTCTTCCGAATAGCTCAAGTCGAAGGGCTGAATTTCAACTATGGGTTCAGGCGACGAGAGATCATGGGCCGAGCGATTGCCGATCTTTCCCAGTTCTTCTTCCATCATCCCCACGTCAAGGACATCGGATGTATCAGCACCCAGGATATTCGATTCCGCCTCCAGGAACTCAGAGCGCTTGGGAATCAAATTGCTTTGTTGATCCAAATCTTCATTTTCAGTCGGCGCTTCGCCTGCTTTGATCAAAACCGGGATTTCGCGCGTGAGTGAATTCGTGTCGGTGTCGAGCATGGAAGGCTCGACCATGGATTTGAACTCCCTTTCTTGAATTCCGAAATCCCCGCCGAGGTTGTCCGCCAGATGTGAGTCGCTCTGAATCTCATTTTCATCGATGCCCGTTTCTCCAAACGCGGACGTGGGCATTGCGGGATTGAGAATATCGTCAACAGCCTGTGGAGTGAGGGATTGATTGATGCTGAAATTATCAAGCGCGGATTCGGAAGAAACAAGGCTGGAAGGCGAGTCATCAATTATATTGGCATCGTCTGGAGGGGGCGGTGCGGCGTCCGCAAGCAAATCAGGACTTTGCTGTTCGAGGCACGCAGGGCAAACCGGGTTTTCCCAGCTCCATTGATCGAAAACATTTCCGCATTCCCGGCAACGCAACAGACAAACCTCCTATGCATCAATGACGAGAATAAACCTTGCGCATTGTAGCTGCAATTGGCCACTTGTTAAAGGCGTCGCAATAATAGGCGTCGTAAGGTGGGCGCCCAAAATAAAAACGGATGATTTGGATCATGTTTTTTAACTTGTCCCCGCAGTACAGTGTCGAAGGAATGAGAAACGGAATCTTTGACAACTTTTCAACTTGGTTAGTTCAAACATCCTCGCCTCTCGCGGGGAAATGGGAGCACCTCCCTCCCACGCAACGCACAACCTAAGTTCGTTTTTCGCCCCGAGACGCCAACCCTCGGGGTTTTTTTAACGACATCGGGGTTTATCGACTTTTGGTCAATCGGCTACGAACCTGCTCCCCTTATGATGGGTTTTGTTTCCGGCTTTCTGCCTCCGGCTTTCGCATTCAACCTTCCTCCTTTTTGCTTTCATCCTTCAAATATGTATTGCCTCGCCGTGCATGGCCAGCGCCGCCTCCTTGACGATCTCCGCCAGGGTAGGGTGCGCGTGCGTCGTGCGGGCGATGTCTATGACGCTTGCGCCCAGGTGCATGGCCAGTGCGATTTCCGCGATGAGATCGCCTGCCCGAAGGCCGATGATGTGCGCGCCGTAGATGAGGTCGGTGTCCGGATCGGCCAGGAATTTTACAAAACCCTCCTTGGCGCTTAAGGCTTTGGCTCGGCCATTGGCGGCGTAGGGGAAGCTTCCTTTCTTGTACGTGACGTTGGCCTCTTTTAACTGCTCTTCTGTTTTGCCGACGGAGGCGATTTCCGGATCCGTGAAAACGACGGCTGGAATCGCGTTGTAATTGACCTTGGCCTGGCGGCCTGCGAGCCGCTCGACGACCGACACCGCTTCTTGCGAGGCCTTGTGCGCGAGCATCAATCCGCCGATGACATCGCCCACGGCGTAAACGCCGGGAGTTTTTGTTTCGCAGTGCTCGTCAACCGGGATAAAGCCTCGGTCATCTGTTTCGATGTCTGCGGCATTTAAGTTCAGGCCGTCGACGACGGGTCTGCGTCCCACGGACACCAGCAGTTTGTCCACGGTCCATTCGCGGGGTGGATCGCCTTCCTTTTTTCCCTCGGCGGTGACCGTGACAGCGCCATTCGCAGTCTTCGCGCCCGTCACGCGCACACCCGTTTCAATCTTGATTTTCTGGCGATTAAGAATGCGCTTGGCAAGCTCAGCAACTTCCGCATCCATACCCGGAACGATTTGGGGCAGATATTCCAGGACGGTCATGTTGGCGCCGAGTCGCGACCAGACGGAGGCCATTTCCAGGCCGATAGCTCCGCCGCCGATGACGATCATGGACTCGGGGATTTTATCGAATGAAAGCGCGCCGGTGGAATCCACAATGCTTTCGCCATCGAAATCGATGCCGGGCAAAGACGCCGGCTTTGCGCCGGTGGCAATAATGACGGCTTTAGCCTCGAAGTCTTGATCACCGATGGCGATGGTTTTGGGGCCAGTGAATTTGGCTTGCCCTGTAATATGTTCAACACCATTCTTCTTAAAAAGCATGCCAATGCCCTTGGTGAGCTGCGTGACGATGGAGTCTTTACGCGCCATCAGCTTGGGCAGGTCAACGCTGGCTTCAACGTTGATCCCGTGCATTCCAAATTCGCGCCTGGTTTTGTAAAAAAGTTCACTGGATTCCAGCAGGGCTTTGGAAGGGATGCAGCCCACGCGCAGGCAGGTTCCGCCCGGAACAGCTTCTTTTTCCACGCACAGTACTTTCATTCCAAGCTGCGCGGCGCGAATCGCCGCCACGTATCCGCCCGGACCGGCGCCGATGACGATAAGATCGTAAATTGAATCCATAATTTTCTTCTCCTTATGATGCGCGGCGTCGAATCAGTAAAAGAATGCCTGAAGAACAATGTAAGCACGGCAATGCGGTGTCAACAAAAAAACAAATTTTCCCTCAACGTTGCCTGTCGGTGCTGGGAAATCACTTTAGATCTTCGATTTTCGATCCATCCGAAAAGCGTTTGAAATATTCAAGGTCTGGAAATATTCATCCACTTTGTGTAAAACCCAATGGGTTCATAACTTTGTGGGTTTATGAAGATACTGGATGGAGGATACACGTATATGAAAGCGATTCGCATGCACGAACACGGCGGGCCGGATGTCATTCACGTTGATGATGTGTCCGCGCCGGAAGCGCCTGGTCCTGGCGAGATCAAAGTCAATGTTCGCGCCATGGCGCTGAATCATATGGATGTTTGGGTTCGCGACGGACTGCCCGGAATCAAGCAGGAAATGCCCTTCATCATGGGTTGCGACGCCGCCGGGGACGTGGCCGAGATTGGCGATGGAGTAGAGGACCTTGCCATCGGCGACCGCGTTGTGCTCACGCCGATGGTGTTTTGCGGGAAGTGCGCTGCGTGCCTGAGCGGCGAGCAAAGCATGTGTTCGAGTTTTCAAATGCGCGGCGAGCATGTGGACGGAAACTTTGCGGAGCAGGTTGTGATCAAGGCCTGCGCGGCGCAAAAAATCACCGAGAACGTGACTTTTGAAAACGCCGCCGCCTTTTGCCTGACATTTCTGACGGCCTGGCGGATGCTCATGACCAAAGCGAGGCTGCTTCCCGGTGAGACCGTACTCATTCACGGCATCGGCGGGGGAGTGGCTTTGGCCGCGCTGACCATTTGCAATCTCGTGGGCGCGCGCGCCGTCGTCACGTCCAGCCACGACTGGAAACTGGACAAGGCGAAAGAATTGGGCGTAGCGGCCGGCTTCAACTACAAGACGCAAAACGTAGCCAAGGAAGTCTTCAAATTTACGCAGCGAAAAGGCGTGGATGTGGTCGTCGATTCGGTTTCCGGCCCCGCGTATAACATCGGCGTCAAAGCGGCAAAGCCCGGAGGCAGGATTGTCGTCTGCGGCGTGACCGGCGGCGATGCATCGGCGGACCTGACTCGCGTGTTCTGGAAACAGCTTCAAGTATTTGGCAGCACGATGGGGAACATGAAGGAGTTTGAGGAAATCATCCGACTTCTCAATGCCGGGAAACTGTCGCCGGTTGTGGACCGCATATACCGCGCCGAACAGGTTCGCGACGCGCATGAATATCTGACTTCGGCGCAGCAGTTCGGCAAGGTGGTGCTGACCTTCTGATAAGCGATATGCCTTTACTATTAACTATTAACATATCATTTTGCATTCATCTTTCCTCAGCCTCGGGAACCCAGCCCACGTTGAGGTTGAGCGTCCCGTCGTTGGCGATGACAGCGTAAACGAAGTATAGCTCTTCTCGTCCATCCACAGCGGCTTTGGTCGGTTCTCCCAGTGTGATAATTGAACCGACCTCCATCCCACTCCAACCTTCGGGCGAAAGTTCGACCGCCTCATTGCCCCATGAAAGCGTGTCGAAGATATCAGTTCCGCCGAAGGAAAAGGAAACAATGTCGTCGCCCCTGCGCACAATGGCTTCATGGCCGTCAAAGATGGGTTGTATTTCCTCGACGCCGTCCGAGTTGAGAGGCGAGGGCAGAATCAAACGGTCCGACCAGGGTCCTGTCGGAAACTCGCCGTTTAAGATATAGGCGTAAATCTGTCGGTCCTCGTCGGCTACGGATTCGTCGTCGATCCATATCTGTTTCACCGCGCCGCTTTCGTCGTAATACAGATGAGGATTGCCCTGATGCCCGCGCGGATCGAGACCAAGCCGTTCAGTCAGGAAATCTTTCATGACGACTTCGCCTTCAACTTTCCGGTATTTCCCCAAAATCGTTTTTTGCCCAAGCGTCAGGTCGACAGCGTACAAATCGCTTCCCATGTCTTCCGGGTCTTCGAGATCGTGAGGATCGTCATAGGCGAAAACCATTGTCGCCTGTTCCTGGTCCGGCGGCAAAAATGTCGGTCCGTAAGGCGCCCCGCAACCGTCCATCCCCTCGTAGCCGACGACAAAGGGATCGCCGAAGACGCCGTCGGCCTCGCGGTGGAATCCGTAGAGGGCCATTGGAGGTACGGCGAAGGGCATGGGGTCGAGTCCCGTCGTCGGGCACCCGTGATGGATCGTTCCGTCCGACGAAATTCGATTCGCGCCGAACATGTCGGGGCGTGCGGGCGCCGCCCACGGACCGATCGCCGTGCGGCAAAGCGGATCGTCCCGGTTCCAGCCAGTAAACGCGCAATCGAGAGGAACCGTGATGTACATGACAAAAAGCCACTGTCCGTTTGGCGTAATCGCAACGGAATCCTCCCACGCGGGCGTGCTGACCGGGTCGCCGATCATCTGCGGCTGGTTCCATCGGTCGCCGACGTATCTCAAAACGAGAGCAGTTCGGTTGACGGTCGCCTCGCCGGATGAAGCGGCGACCATGTATTCGCCGGAGCCTTCCTCGTCCGGCGTGATCGCACACTCGTATGAGCCGTCGCCGAAATTGGTGATAAGCCCCACCACGCCACGAGAAGAAGTGATGCTTAAGTTTAAGTCGTCTGCCGGCCCGCCTGAAGCGTCCGTGGCCGTGACGACGACGATGAATCCGTTGCCCGGCGGGACTCGCTGAAAATTTAGGGCCAACGAGCCATCGAAGGGCGGCAGCGCCGTATCGTCATCGTCTTGATTATCATCGTCGTTGTCATCATTCAAATCATCGTCGGCATCGTCATCCATATCATCGTTCACATCATCGTTGGCATCGTCGTTCGGCTGCCCTGAATCCGTGGAATCGTCGTCGTCGCCGCAGGCGGCGAAGAAAAAACAAAGCGTAAAAACCACGAAAAAAATAATGCGCATTGAAGGACCTTCTGCGTGTCTCATTTCACAGGATCAAGCCCGCTCCTGCTGAGCCTGTGAATCGTGAAATTCTCCTGATGTCTTCGATGGAAATGATGCGCTTTTTGGTCATGGACTATTGTGCTCGCCGTTTAATGCTTTTTGATAACTTCCCCGGTGATGTCGGGAAAATTTTCCTTCATGCAGTCCGGGCATATTGAAGCGCTGGTTTTTGCGTCCGTTTGATTTTCGATGTATTTGCTCACGTCTTCCCAGTAGCCTTCGTCTTTTCGGACTTTTTTACAGAAAGGACATATGGGAATAAGCCCCTTCAATTGACGAACTTCGTCCAGGGCTTTTCTCAGGTTGTAGTTGGAGTGTCCCAGTTCCCGGGCCTTTTGACTTCGGAGTATGTCCAGGTAATGCAGGATCGCCATAAACAGACCTGAGACCACCAAATACAGAAAAATGTTCATGCCCGTGTAAGATTTGTCGAGAAACAAGGGTCGGATATCTTCGCCTTTGACCAGAAGCGGCGCATAAGACAATAGACCCAAATATTCCAGGATGACCACCGATAACAGGCCAAAGGTGCCCAGGCTCAGATATAGCCAGGCGTATTGCCGACCAAGCAACAACAGGGCCACCACGGCGGTGGCGAGGATCAGCATGACGATGAGAGTGTTCTGTGAGCCGGCAAGGTGGATGTGGATTAGCCATGTCAATATGAAAAACACTAATGAAGCGTGAACCGAAATTTTAAAAACGTAATCCGGCCACCGGTTCCGCTTTGCAAGGAAATTTAAAACAATGGCCAGTGAAGTGAAGGCGACAGCCGAGGCGTTGATAAGCACCGAAGTCAGAGCAGACATCGGGTTGATGATGCCCAGGTCGGCACCCATGCGAAAAGCGAAAAATTGTGAAACAGTAAAAAGAAAATAGACGACGACGAACATTGCGGCGGCCCAATAACCCATATTGGTTCGACCGATTTTCAGTTGAATGCCCTCGAAATATCTCGAATCCTTTTTTGCTTTGGTTTCCATTAACTGCGTGCCCCCATTTGCCAACGCCGGATATAAAATTACCCCACAGGCTCATCTTCAACATAACACTCAGTGGTTGATGCAACAATATTTTTTTTCGCTTGTGAAACACAACGTATGGCGCTGGGGAAGGTCAATACTCAAGACTAGGGGGTAAGACGACTTGTCATAGGTGAAAAGCGCCTCACTTTTGCTTATATGCGTCGTGTTTTCAAGGGGTTAGGGGCTTGTGGGGCT
>Ga0307990_1002621_pt1 | contig 14303 bp, 30 predicted proteins | sample EllFjometagen129_FD_203168 | JGI IMG/M metagenome (GOLD analysis project Ga0307990, IMG submission 203168) | Marine microbial communities from Ellis Fjord, Antarctic Ocean - #129 | ecosystem: Environmental > Aquatic > Marine > Unclassified | place: Southern Ocean | collected 2014-10-08
ATAATTATAAGCCCAATAAGATTCATTTATATATTTGCTAATCTCTTGATCATCTTTTATATTTCTACAATAATAATAAGCCCATTCAGAGTTAGTTATATATTTTCTAACTTCTGGATTATTTTTTACATGTTTACAATAATAATAAGCTGAGGAAGATTTATTTATATTCTTTCTAATTTTTGGTTTATCTTTTATATTTTTACAATAAAGATAAGCCCAAAAAGATTCAGTTATATTTTTTCTAACTTCTGGTCTATCTTTTATATTTTTACAATAATGATAAGCCCGATGAGAGCTAGTTATATTCTTCCAAACTCTTGGTATATCTTTTATATTTAAACAATAATTATAAGACCATATAGATAATTCATCTGGATCTAACCACATTTAAATCTCTCAATATATTTTCTAATTTTTGGTCTATCTTTTACATTTGTACAATAAAGATAAGCATAGAAATAGTCAGTTATATACTTTCTAATTTCGGATCTATCTTTTATATCTCTACAATAACGATAAGACCATCTAGAGTCAGTTATATATTTTCTAACTTTGGATTTATCTTTTATATAGGTACAATAACAATAAGCCCATCTAGATTCAGTTATATTTTTTCTAACTTCTGGTCTATCTTTTATATTCTTACAATAATAATAAGCCCATTGTGAATTATTTATATATTTTCTAACCCTTATTATATCCTTTTTATTTATACAATATGCATAAGCCCATTTGGACATTTCATAAGAATCTAACCACATTCAATCTCCTTAATATACTTTCCACTTTTTGATTCTTCTTTTATTTTTATAATATTCACTGATCCATTCAGCGTTATTTATATTTTTTCTTATTTCTGGATCATCATTTATATTCTTACAATAATAATAAGCCCATTGAGATTCAGTTATATATTTTCTAACTTCTGGTCTATCTTTTATTTTTAAACAATAATGATAAGCCCACATAGAGTTAGTTATTAACTTTCTAACTTCTGGATCATCTTTTATAACGTTACAATAATAATAAACCCATCTAGAGTTAGTTATTAACTTTCTAACTTCTGGTCTATCCTTTTTATTTCTACAATAATGATAAGCCCAATTAGACATCTCATAAGAATCTAACCACATTTACCGCCTCCCAACTAATTAATTTGATTTAAAATTATAGTCCCTACTTTCTTCATTTCTTTTTTCTCAAAAAACTTACTCATAAATCTAAAAGTATCTCCTTTATTTTCTAAAATATTAAAACCTTGTTTTTTAGCTTTTCTCCAACATTCATTAACTTTACCTACAAATTCCATATGTAATTTAGCATTTCCAAATACTTTTCGAATTTTTTGTTCTGACTTCCCTACTAATTCCAAAAAGTAAAGAAACTTCAAGTGGAACTTGATAAGTAATAGTTAATGGATTTCGGTAACCGTATAATTCAAATGATAAATTATAATTTGAATTTTTATTTATTACATCTTCAACCCATGAGTTTTCTTTTATATATTCTATCCATAGAGATAAAAACCCACCCCATTTTCCATCTCGTATTACTGGATTCATTCTTGTTTTAAAAGATACATAATCCTTTTTTTTGATATGTATAATGATAAGCAAAAATATTAGTACCATCTAATTTATCCTATGCTTCTAATTGAACAATCTTAGGCCAGTGAAAATGTCCTCCACGATCAAAAGGATAGTTTAATTTTGGAGTACCATAGATTACTTGTTCTGTGGGTTCTTCATTTATTTCAAATATAACCATAGATCCGTATCTATAGTCAGATCTTTTACATATAACCCCACATAATATATTATTAGAAAAAGAATCTCTTTCAGTAAATTCTTGAAATTCATCTAATTTCACATCTAATATTTCACTGGCTCGATTAATCATTTAACCTCCTTTTTAATTTTTCTTTAAATCTGTTGCTTCGTCTACAACTTTTTTAATTAATTCTCTTCTTAGTGTATAATAATCATACTTCTCACTTATCTTACTTTCCATACGATTAGATATCACCTGCAATTCTTCTATTAGACCTGGAATATAAGAATAGTTTCTTGTTTCATGACATTTTCTCATTTCCTCAAGAACATCACAAATATATCTATTAGGTCCAGACCAATAATCCTGTTTAACTGCAGCCAATCTATCCTGACTCTTTGCTTCTTTTCTAATATGATCATTTGTTTGATCTTCTATTATTTGTTTAATATTTTTTTCCATTTGTTTTTTCTCCTTTAAATAGCTTGAAAATATTTATCTGGATTTTCTTTAAATTCTTTAATAACATAATCTGTTATCTCACTTGTCTTTTTATCATTCCACCATCTTCTTGGTGGTATTAATATTTTATTTAATTTTATAGCTTTTTCCATTAGAACTAATAATTGATAAAATATGGGAGTAAATTTTGATTCTTTTAGGGTATTTAATTCTATAATGATTTTATCTAATTCTATCTCTTTTTCACTTGACATCTTTCTACTTACTTTTAGTTCCCATAATTCTCGGAATTGTTTTTGAAGTAGATGAAGATCTTTTCCCCGTTGCATATTTTCTCCAAGCCTTAAAGCAGGAGCAAGATTCTCTTTTCTATCATTACATGGATTTCCATCTAAATGATCTAACTCTACACCATTCAAAAAACTTCCAACAAATATGAAATCCAATTTATGATAAAAATTAAATAATAAATTAGATCTTCTCATAGATAACCTAAATGGATTTCTTCCTCTACGAGTTTGAATTATTGGATATGAATCCCACCTTGTTTTTCCTGGCCCTCTATGAATATAATATGGGCAAGTTAAAATACATGGGGGTGGAATTCTCTCCAATTCTATTTTACATATGGCGCATCTATTTCCCCCTGGTGAAAATATTTTCATTATTTGTTCTGATATATGAGTGAGATTATATGGATTATAATTTTCAGTCATAGAAATATCAAATGGAGAATTCACTGTTCTATTGTCTATCATTTTTCCTCCTTCGGTGATTTTAAAACATTTTCCATCATATCAATTTTTTGAAGATGAGTAAGTGTTTCCTTTTTTAACTTATTTATTTCAGCAACTAAGTTAGTTATTTTATTAACCCATTTTAATCTCTCATCAGAAGTAGTAAATTTTTTATCTAGCTCAAAAGAATTTTGAAGAATTGAAGGAATATCATCCATTTCAGTAGAAAATAAACGCCATTTATTATACAATAATTTATGGTCAAAATGCATATTTTTAATATGTTGTTTTTCTCTTTCACTTAATTTATAATTCATGAATCTTTTCCTTTTGTTATTAAAGGTTTAATCATATGTTTTATCTTAGGTCGTAATCTATATCCAAGTGATTCCATTGTATGTGGTTTTAATTCAATTGAAATCTCAAAAATTACTGGTGCATATTCTGATTCAACTATAATAATTTCATCATTATGTTCTTTGGCCTTTGTTACTATCCCTAACAATTCTTTAATAGTTTGTTCACTAACTTTAACAGTCGCTTTTTTTATATCTTTTATCATCGCCATTTTCTTATTCTCCTTTAAAAGTAATTGTTTTTATCATTTTATTTATATAGTTTTTACCACACCAAGGACAATATTTAAATCCTCCATAAGTAACATAACCACATTTTTTACAGCAATTATAATGTACATAATTACTATCTTCATGTTCTCCAGAGATTTCTACTATTTCTTCAATCTCAAAATTTTTATTTTCATTACCATCACCAATTAAAACATAACTTTCTATAGAATTCTTATCTCCTACATAAAATTTTGATTTTACAATATATGACACATTAAAATCTCCTTTTATTTAAATAAATAGTTTAATAAATCTTTGTCCTTTTTTTTTAAAATATAATCTTCTAAAGATTTTTTACAACCTCCACATACACCAGTTGAGTCTTCTAAATTTAAATAACCACATTCTGGACATTTCCATGTAGTATCTCCTTTTAAATTTAATTTACTTTGGCTTGGTATATCCAAAAATGGTGCAATTACTTCAATTAAAGATTCTATTTGTCTATCCATTATTTCACTTGAAAAATGTCTTGAATGATCTGATACTTTCCTATTAATCTTTTTTTGAACTTTCTTTCGTAATATTTCCGCTTTCATTATAAAATTTCCTTATGAATGTGGTAAATTCATTTCATGCAATTTAAGAGAACCATCATATTTTATATTAGGTTTTGTATTCTCTTCATATATAATACAAGCTAGTATAGAGGCTTCTCTTAATTCAGACGGGGTATATTGACATCTATAAATAGTATCTACTAATGAATCTACTAATTGTCTATATTCAGCATCGGTTTGATATTTTTCACGAGGATGCATATTTTCCTCCAGATGATGAAATACTTACATCACCTAAATTATTCCAAAAATCTCTTGTTACAATCCACTTAACAGTTCTTTCTAATGATTGGTAGAAATCTATACCTGGTAGCCAACCGAGATTTTTCATCTTTGTTCCATCTAATGCATATCTCAAATCATGACCAGGTCTAGAACTATGAAAATCTACAAAACTAAATTTTAATTCCTTACCCAAAATATCTGCAATCATTTTAGCTAATTCATAATTACTAACTTCTTTAGATCCAACTATATTATATTTGTCTCTTTGTTGAAATCGACTTAATAGGAAATGGACTGCTGTAGATACATTTCTCGCATGAATATAAAATCTTGTTCCTGACTTAGTTCTACTTTCATCAGAATGAATAATTACATTATTTCCTTCTAATATATTTTTGACGGTCATTGGTATAAACTTTTCTGGGTGTTGTCTTTCCCCAAAAACATTCATTGTATGAGTAATAAATCCTGGAAGTCCATATGTATTCATAAAAGCAAGTGTTAGTTCCTCTCCTCCAGCTTTTGTGGCTGAATAAGGATTTGTACTATTATATCTATCCCATTCTTTATATTTTACTCCTTCTGGAGCTGGACCAAATACTTCATCTGTACTAAAATATACAAAAGCTTTTAAGTTTTTTACTTCTCTTGCATAATTAAGAATATTTAATGTTCCAAGTACATTTGATTTCACAAATAGTCCGGGATTATCAATTGAATTATCCACATGAGTTTCCGCTCCCATATGAAGAATATAATCCACATTCTTTGCAGTTTCTTGAATAATACCATCTGATATTGGTAGAGTTAATTCAGTTGTAAAAAATGATACTCTTTTATCATCAAAAGCTTTAATATCTCTAACTCTATCATAACCACTTGATGCATAAGTTAATTTATCAAATATCACAATATTCCAATTTGTATATTTTAGAAAATGTTCTATTACATGATGACCTATAAATCCACAACCACCTGTTATCAAAATTGTTTTCACTTTTATTTTCTCCTTTTATAATCGTATCCCAAAAAAGTTATATAATCCACAATAAACGAAACCAATAACTGTTCCAAAAATAACTAATGCTATAAACCATTGTTGTGCTTCATTTAACCATCTATCATATTTATTAATTTCTGATTCTTCCTTTACACCAATTCCTTTTCTTTTCCAGTTCCAAATCCCTATGAAATTAAATATTATTAAAAATAGACTTTGTATTAAAAGGAATTGATGTCCTGTTTGATATGCAAATATAGACCATCCAATTTGAGCAAAAATTAAAAGATATAATCCTTTAACGTCAGGAATAGATATTAAAGGTATAGATAACATTACTAGAACAGTTGAAGTAATTTCTATTATTTTTAGAAAATCCATTTATTTCTTCCTTCAAATAATATATACTTCTTTTCATATTTCCAAAGATCTATCTGACTTGGATAGACTTTACTTAATAGTTCTTCTTTCTCTTTAAATTCCTGTACTTCATGAATGTATGGAGCATTCATTAGTGTATTATAAAATATAACATCAAATCCACCTCTGGCAATAGATTCTCCCATATGTCCCCATCTTCGATGTTCAGGATGTATCTCATATATTGGATCCGGTATATATAGTGTAGTATTTGGATTAATAAAACTATTGGGAATTGAATTTAAAAATAGCTGAACACCTATATCAATATGATCTTTTAATTTTAATGCTTCAGCACTTCGTTGTTGATTTGTAGAAATTGAATATATAATGATTGGTTTTTTAGTAGTCAAAATTTCATAACATCCAATTATTTCATCATCTGGATGTGGTGCAACAATTACATTTACATGATTCTCTTTTTCCATATTTAACTCCTATTCTTATTTATTTAATCTATCGTTATTAAGACCGGATGGAGCACCTTAGGTTCAAAACAAAACATCCAGAAAAGCCAAATCCAATTAACTTTTCTATATATGTTGTCAATATATTGTTCTGCACAACAATATGGCCAAAAGTGAAATACTCCTATGTGTTTTAAAATTTTCATAAGTCATCTCCTATTCAAATTATCTCTTTGTAGTGAGGCCATTTATGTCCAAACCCCCATCTAAAAGGAGTTGGTAAAAAAGATACTCCACCAATACGAACTCCAATATACATTACAAATGCAATGAGAGGATAACCTTTTAGAGCTACATCACTCATTAACTCAATATCTGCCATTTTTCTTTCAGCTCTTGTTCCACCTTTCCAATATTTTTTGTCATGTTTATAACAACATTCTTCCCATTTACCATCAAAAAACATTGAACAACCATCTGATTTAAACTCTTTCATTTTTATTTTCCTTTCATTTTTTATTTAAATATGGGGAAGAGTTTGTAAAATACTATATAATTCCATCTTACAACTTTCATGAGTCATAAAATCTCCCCACAACGAACTCACCATCATTTTATCACAATAATATATAACTGCAATACCTTCAACTACTCCGGTTTTCTCACTATCATAGTGTCTTAAAAGATACTCACTAATAACTCCAGTTAAATTACGTATAGATTGAATATCATTTGTTAGTAAATATTTATTTTGATTTATACAATCCCATACTACTGTATCTAAATCTGATAAACTAGTGTCACATATTAATCCAATAAATAATGGCCATCCTTCCATTTGATATTTTCTAACTATTAAGGGAGAATACTGTTTATCAAGTAATGCAGTACTTACTTTATATGTTTCAAGTCCCTGTCTTTCTGTCTTTTTAAATAAACTATCTGTCTTTTTAAATACATCTTGTTCTAGATCTTTATCTAGATCTTGATCTCCCATTTTTAGTTCCTTTGTCATATTTCTTCCTTTTCACTTTTAAATTTAGAATCTAAATCTTCATTATGATTTTCATTTAAATGAAAACCCATTTTCAACCAACCAATATAAATATATGTACCTATCTTTAAAAAATCTTTTTCTTGACGATTATTTTTAATTCTCCCAAGATATTTGAATATTGTGGAAAGTATCCAATCTATTCCACTTATTCCTGGTGTAAATTCACAAATTAAATCAGTCATTTCTTTATCTTCATTTAATTGATATTTATTCTGAGCAGCATTTTCAAATTGATTCCTTAATAACTTTGCAAACTTATCGAAATTATCTTTTTTAACTTTTAAGTTTGTATTGTGCATTCTATTATCTCCCACTTATCTTTATATTTCCTCAACAAAAATATTTTTCTCTGTATTTATTATCTTATATAATTGGTTCTGACATTAACCATTCTTTAAGTTTAGAGTGATCATTTTCAATCCACTCTTCTTCATCAGGATATGAGATAAATCTTTTATCATTAGGACTCATTGAAGATAATAAATTTCTCTCTTCCATTGACAATTCTAAAACCACAGGTTCTTTTTCACTATCATAGATAGTATCTCTAATTTTAATTTTCATAAAAATCCTCCATTGCTTGATCATACCATTCCCAGTTATCTACTCCACCACTTTCTAACGCACTTAACTTTTTGTGATCTTTTATTAAATTTTTATATTCCGATTCATTTAGAAGATTTAAACATTCTTTAGATTTTAACAATCCTTCCTTTGAATTTTCAGTATCTGAAAAACCTAATACACACGTTCCAACTTCTAAATGATTAGAATGAAATTTACAACCATCATGCGGTTTGTTCCAACTTATACAATATTTACCTTTTGGTAACTGTACAGGAACCATCATTATTTCTGTATCCACTTTAATTCTCCTTTTCTATTTTTGCTCCAAAAGAAGTAGCTTTTTTGACCATCATATCATTAATTAAATTATAACATTCATTATCTTGATTATAAAATGTTTGTTTTATATTAAGAAATTCTAGTGCAAAATGATGTAACTCCTCTATTTTATCTGTAGTTTTCATATTTTTAAACGAATCTATAATAATCATTTAATCTAATTTAAATTCCCTGATTTTTATTCCACTATTCTGAATTAAAAATTCTCCAGTTGGATCATAATATTCTAAGTCAGAAATTATGATTTCCTCAACTCCTGCATTAATAATTTCAATTAAACAAGGAGTACAAGGAATAGGACAATTTGCATATAATATAGTACCCTTTGTGACCGTACCCAATGTCTAAAGACATGGGCTTCCGACTAGTTTTGGGTCTAATCGTGGGATAGAATCACTGGTACCCCATTGAGACATCGTATAGAAAGTCTCAATGTTTCTTGACCCGTTTAGATCAGCATCAAGTTTCAGGTTACAATCATTACAAATAAATTCAACTTGTCTTGGTCGAGAAGTATTTCTACTTTTACAATTAGAACAAGTTTTGGAAGTATAAGCAGGATTGATTTTTTCAACTTGAATTCCTAAATCTAAACATTTGTATTCAATAAAATTTTGGAACATCCCATAAGACATTGAATTAATTATATAATTTAATTTTCGTCCTTTGGAAGTTCCAAGTTTTCTTGAAGCAGATTTTCTCAAACTTTTTAGATTTTCGAGGACTAGAACCTCTACTCCTTGATTCGAAAGATCATTTGAAATTTGAGTTGTTAGTTTATGAAGAAAATCTCTGGTGAAATTGTTGGTATTTTTATTTTTCAAATTGTTTTTATGGTGTTCAATTTTTCGATGAAACAACTTTTTCATGTGATAGAATTTATTGTTTGACAAAACTATTCGTTTTGTATTTACATCTAGACCAACAATGTTTGAAACTTTTTTAGATTCAATATTTGGAATTTCGTTAACATAACTAATTTTACAATACAATTGATTTTTTCGCTTAAATATTTGAATTAGTTTGACTTTTTCTGGATCTTTAATTTTCTTTAAGATTTTCTTTCCCAACAAAGGAAAATTTCTTCTAGAAAATCTGATCCAGAAATTTGTCAGTTTTGTTGAACTATCAAACTTAAAGTTTTGTCCTTGATCGACAAAAATTCCAGCTTGAATCGACTGATATTTTGGTAATTTTCTTTTACCTTTCGGTTGATACAGAGAAATAAAATTTTGGAGAATTTTAGAATTCAAATCAGGAAATAGTTGTCTACAAATCTTATACAAACGTTTTTGGTCGGACCAGAATTGTTGTCCATAAGTTGTACCAAGAACAAATACAAAATCAGATAACTCTTGAATACTTGAAAGAGTTTGTTCTAAATACCTAATTTTATTCTGGTTTCCAGATATTTTACAAGTATAAGATTTGCAAGATTTCAACTAAAATCCTCCAGTTTAATTTTATATTTGTTCTAGTTAAGTATATCAGTTGACATTCATCCCAATGTCTAAAGACATGGGCTTTTTGTCAACAATCATTGTAATTTTGGTTCGCTTGAACTAACATAGTGCTTACGAATTAATCCACAAATTCTTCTTCTTAAAAACCTTCTTCTATCTTTTATCTTTTATTATATCTAATTCTTCACACATATTTTCCCATTCATCAAAATTACTCATTCATTCTCCTCATCCTTTAGTACATAAATATCAGGATAATTCCTACACTGTTGGTCATAATCAAGACCATATCCAATTACAAAACCTTCTGTTAATTTGAAACCACTATAATCAATTTGTATTGGAATTTCCCTTCTTTCTGTTTTATTAATTAAAGCGCAGACTTGAATACTTTCAGGATTCTCCTTCTCTAATTCTCCAATTAAATGTGTTATAGTAAGTCCACTATCTACAATATCCTCTACTAATATTATTGATTTTCCCTGAATATCAGTCTCTATATTTTTTGTAATCTCCACAGTCCCACTAGAATTTAATCGAGGACCATAACTGGACGCTCTTATAAAATCTAAAGTCATTGGAATATTAATATTTCTAACCAAATCAGTAAAAAAGAAGACTGCTCCATATAATACACAAATCATTACTAAATTGTTCTGTTGGTTTTTATGAGCAGCTTCTATTTTTTTAGAAACTTCAAATACTCTTTTTTTAATAACCTCCTGGGGATATAAAATCCACTTTTTCATCTTATTTGTGTTCCTCCTTTATCAAGATTTTCGAGATCTCCATACCCACTAAATAAATTATCTCTATTTACATCAAATAAATCTAATCCTTCTAAAACATATTCTTTAGAAATTCCTAGCAATGGAGCATATACTTTAATTTCTTTAGAGGTTGCAATTTTAAATAACTCATTAATTTTAATAATGTATTCTTGAGTACAATCAGGAAATAAATTTTCTCCATCAGAATAATTTGCTCCCATCCATATTTCTGATATATCTTTATTCTCAGCAATACTTAAAGCAATAGATAAAAACATAGTATTTCTTCCCGGTACATAAAATTCATTGGTTCCTTCATATAATCCTGAAGCTCCTGATGTGGTTAATCCGCTTCTAAGATTCAATCCTTTAATACTACTCATTTGCCAATTAATATTCTTACTTCTTAAATAATTTCTTGCATAAACTAATTCTGCTTGGTGTAATTGTTCGTAGTTTATTAAAAGACAATATGGTTTCTTTCCTAATTTTAAAGCTAATTCAAGAAGTAATACACTATCTGCTCCACCACTAAAAAGAATTAATAAGTCATACTCTTCCATATATTCTCCCTCTCATTTTTTTAATTTGTTCTCATATTTATAAATTGTGGCGCAAAAAATAAAATATTGTGGTATCCTTAAGACTCTTCAAATAAATCTTAAAGAATCTCAAGGATATTCCTTGCACTTAGCATCACCCCCTCCCAACAAAGGCAAGATGGGCCATCCTGCCATTAGTATTTTCTATGTCTATTATGTCTTTCAGAACGTCCCTCGTACTGTCCAGTCTTTCGACCGTCAGCATGACCCTGCTGATATCCTTTCTCATAATTGTAGACACCTTTATTTCTTTGGTGATTCCGGTTATGGTGTTGAATATGTCTTACAGGTTTAGGCCTGCAGTAATAATTGTCATAATTGTTAAACACAGAGTCCAAAATTTCCATAGCAACATAAACCTTAAATAATTCACCAAGATGGTTATTACCCCTTGCCAAAACCGGTGATGAAGTAAATATCAATACTACTACCAATAATAATACTGCTGTTAGGAACCTTTTCATTTTTGTTTCTCCTTTTTATTTATTTATCCAATATGGATACCATATACCCCAAATAAATCTTTCTACCCCACCCCATAATTACTAGGGCTATTACTATACCCATTTCCAGAGTAAACCAGATCCAGCCTGGAAAGTCATTAATGTCTGCCCCTACAAGTACTGATACTATCCCAATGACAAATCCAATACCAGCTCCAACTCCTAATGGAATAAGACTCTTCCATCTCCAACCCTTTCTCCAGACTCCAATTGTCAACAATCCCTGTACCAATAAATATAACATAATTCCTCCATATTTTAAATTAACGATTTATTGGCCCATTCCAGCAAATCTTCTTTCAACTCTTTCTCAATTCTCCTAATATTTAAGACCTCTTCGAGACAAAAATCACAGGATGCAATATGCCTCATTATAACCTCTTTGTCCTCCTCACTTGTCCAGTCCAGAACATAGTTATAAAGCATCTCGCCAGTCGGGTGGGGCTCTCTCTTTGTCAACAATCCCTGTCCCAATAAATATAACATAATTCCTCCATATTTTAAATTAACGATTTATCATTCCATTAATTAATATATATAGATGTTGAGAATAAAACAAGAAGTAGAAAATGACAAACTTTATATATATAAATTAATGATAAGAAATTATAATTAAAAAGGAGAAATTATAAATTATGGTTTAAGTATAATTGGTCTAATAATATTAGGAGGAATATTAGTTTTACTGTTTAAGATTGGAAGCCTAATAGGTGGTACTACTGGGATAATATTTGCGATTATTATAATAGGAAAAATTTATTCGTTAATATTTATTAATGAAAATAATGTTGAGGAAAAAGAAATTAATGATGATACTTTATAAAAGAATCTGGACGTAATAAGTTAGTTATATTACGTCCAGATTCCATCAAAATTTTTTGTACAAATTGTACTTAATTGCAATTTATCTATAATAGCATTATTTACCTCTTCATTAAATTTATCTATATCTTCAATAACTTCTTGAACTCTTCCTGACATATTTTTATCATTGAAGATTGTAACTCCACAACCATGTTTATAATAATCTAAAAGTCTTGTTTGGTCTCGAATAAGTAATGGAATTCCTGACATTAATATTTCAGTTATTGTTCTTGGACATCCATCTTGTTTATTTGATGTCACTATTCCACAACGACTTTGATTTAATATTTCATTTAATTGAGGTCTATTTAACCATCCCATAAACTTAATATTTTTAACTCCATATTTTTTACATAATTTTTCACCAACCTCTGATTGATTTCCACAATGAACTATTTTTAATTTTCTAAGATAACTATTTTGTTGAACTGATTTAATAAAGAATTCTTGTCCTTTTTGGGTAATTTGACTAAAATTAACTGGCCAGCATAAATCAAATATTTTTTTGGTATTCTTTATTGGATGGAAAATATTTTTATTTGCAGTTTTATAAAATGATTTACATTTATAACTATTATGAAAATCTTTTTCATCTTCTAATAATATAGTTTTATATTTTCCATTATATTTTGGGAAAATTCTTTTTCCTGATCCTAAATATAAAGAGTTTCCAAACTGTTTTGGTTTTTCATTTGTTATTGTTCCATACTCTTGAAATCCGCCTCTAAATAATGATACTTGTGGTGGGTTAAGTCCATATAAATCTCTAAAGGAATTACACCATCTTTGAATAAACTTTCTTCCATCAATATTAAATATAATATCTTCTTGAGGTATTTTTGGTTGTAGTCTCCAGACAATAACTTCATCAAATAAATTCTTTTCTATATACCATAGACCTTGTAATAGATAAAAGTCATGACAATTTTTTTTGAATGTTTCTAGGTCTTGATATTTATGATAATATTCTAAATTTTTTAAGTTAGTTCTAAATAACCAATATTTTCTCATTGTGTCTCTCCTTAAATTCTGGCTTGATTTTGTTGAAATGATATCATTCTTCTATTAGACACTTCCATACATTTTAATCCTAATACAGATAAAGAATGTAATGTTATAAAATTTGCTCGATATACATTTCTTCCAAGATCTAAATTTGGAATTCCAGGATGTCTTTTTCCAGCAATAGTATATCGTTTTGATAGTTCAGATTCTTCTAAATATTTTTTTAATAGTAATCTAATTGTATCTATCTGCATTCTTTTTTTTAGATAACATATTATATGAAAACTATTTTTTCCGGTATATCTTATATCTGCATTACTTACAATAGGAATATTATTAATAACAAATTCAAAGACATCGCTAGTTGTTACTTGACCCCATTTAAATCCATCATTAATATCAACATCAATTATTCCAAAAATTTCTGTTCTATCTATACCACTATGAATACTAATAGTTCTTCCTGTAATAATTTTATCATAATTCTGATTACTTAATTGAATAGAATTTGTGGTTATTCCTTTCCTTTTAATAATAGTTTTATTAATATCAGTTGCAATAAAGAGCATAATATCTCTCCCAGAAACTTCTTTTAATAAGGGCGATCTAACTCTTTGATAATAATTCCATATATCTATTTCTTTAAGTCCTCTGGGATAGAACCTATTTTTAAGAACTATAGTATTTGGATTTTCTGGATATGACAATTTACTTTACCTCCTATAACATTTCATCTTTTTTTGGAGAACCTTGTTTAGATATTTCTTTTAAAAGTTTTCTCCATCCATTTTTTCTATTATGTCCTTCAATTCTCCCACTTGAAATCTCATTTTCATTTACATAAACTTGGTATCTATAATTTGATTTTTTATCAGTACCTGTAGCATCATTTACAATTTTCACAATTAACATAATTCATC
>Ga0307990_1002622_pt1 | contig 14303 bp, 12 predicted proteins | sample EllFjometagen129_FD_203168 | JGI IMG/M metagenome (GOLD analysis project Ga0307990, IMG submission 203168) | Marine microbial communities from Ellis Fjord, Antarctic Ocean - #129 | ecosystem: Environmental > Aquatic > Marine > Unclassified | place: Southern Ocean | collected 2014-10-08
CTTGAGCCTTGGCATAAATTTTTCTATAAACGACAGTACGGATTTATGCACCGCGACAGAATCAATAATGACTTTATCCGCATCATGGGTCAGCAAGTCCCGAACACACCGCAACGTCACCGTCAGCTCCTGATGCAACAGCGCTGGCGGAGAAGCGGTGCGGAAAGAGGCCTGAATATCAGACCACAGATTTGCCAGAAATTCCATTTCCTTGAGTATTTTATCTTCGGTCAACCCTTCGCCGGCGGTGCGTACGATATAACCAAAGTTCTGATTTCTCAAAGAAAGCATCGACTCTTTTAAGCGGAGCCGCTCTTCTTCATCTACGATTCTTCGGGATATCCCGATATGGTCAACGGTAGGCATCAAGACCAGAAAGCGACCGGGAATCGATATGTAGGATGTCAGGCGGGCACCCTTGCTCCCAATCGGCGACCGGGCAACCTGCACCAAGACTTCCTGGCCTTCAGAAAGAAGCGTTTCAATAGACGATTTGCTTTTGGGTTTTGAAATATCTTTTTCAGTGGCAACATCCTCAGGCTGCAGACTGGCATCATCCTCCTCTTCCTTGTTGGACAAATAGACATGTTCCAGATAACCATTGGTTCTCCCGTCGATCACGTCATCCACATATATAAACGCCGCCTGGTTCAACCCGATATTTACAAATGCCGCCTGCATTCCCGGGAGTACCCGTTGAATTCGGCCTTTATAAATATTACCTGAAATATTTGATTCATCACTGCGCTCCACATACAACTCGACAATGGTGCCGTCTTCCAACAGCGCAACCCGAATTTCCGGGCCGATCGCATTGATGACAAGTTCTTTATACATAAAAATACCCTTTATCTGTTTCTTTTATAACCAATTTAATATCAATTAATCACCGGCACCAAAGGCTATCAACAAACCGGTGTCTCTTTTTGTTTTATAATTTCAGACTGAAGGAGTACTTTATCTGAAATCTGAAATATGGATTGAATGACATCCGCTGGCCGAACGGACATGCCTTCCACCACCTTTAACTGCATTTTCAATTTTACCGGACTTAATCGTTTCAGGTTCAACACGATCTCTTTTAAATCAATCTGTTTTTTTCGGCCCTTTTTGGTTGTCCGAACCACATTCCATTGCAAAGCATCATTAAATACCGTTATTTTTTGGTCCTCAAATTCTGTTTCTGTGATCGTCACCCGGTAATCAGCAACTTCCGACAATTTCGGGCGTTGATTGGCAGGAATACGGATGCAACCGGTTACAAAAAGACCTTCCGGCAACTGACGATTCATTGATGAAACGATTCCTTCACAGTCCGCAGATTCCCTGAGCGTAATATAAAAGGATTCTTCTTCGCTTTCCATTCCCACGGACAACGGGTTGTGAAACGACATTTTCGGCTTGGGATGAAATCCCTGGGTAAACTTGATGCTTATGCCGGCACGGCGGATAGCCCGGGTAAAAATATTGACCATCTCAAGGTGACCAAAAAACTTTGCCACACCCGTTTTGGAATAAAAAATTTCAACCCGATCCTCCTGGCCGGGGAACGGGTGTCTGACACCTTTGCCTGAAAAAAAAACAAATGTGTTATCCGGGGCAAAACAAACCGGTTTTATCTTGTCAAAATCACAGACCCCACAGCCCTGGCACTCCCCGAAACGACAGTCTGGTGAGGGGGTACCCGTCAAAGCCTTTTCATTTTCGGAAATTAAAAAGGCTTTGGATATACCCGTGTCAATGTGATCCCATGGTAGCGGTTCATCGACGGACCGGATACGGGTCGTATAATAATTAATATCAACCCCGGTCTCATGGAGCGCTGCTTCCCACGACGGATAATCAAAGCGTTCTGACCAGCCATCAAAGCAGCACCCTTTGCGGTAAGCGATTTCCAGCAGCCGACTCAAGCGTCTGTCACCCCGGGCCCAGAGGCCTTCTAAAAAACTCAGTTCCGGCTTTTGCCATTTAAATTCAATGCCCGGCATCTTCAACTGCCGTTTCAGATCAAAAATAATTTTTTTGGATTCTTCCAAAGGGATCTGTGGTGACCATTGAAAGGGGACATGCGGCTTGGGAATAAACGTGCCGATGCTGACATTAATATTGGGCCGGCGACCCTCGGATTTTAATTTTTGACGAATTCTCTTAACCAGGTCGACAATGGCAAATCGATCGGCCTCTGTTTCCGTGGGCAGACCGATCATAAAATAAAATTTGATCAATTTCCATCCCAGTTCAAACGCGTTGGAAACCGTATCGAAAATTTCCTGCTCAGATATATTTTTATTAATCACCGCCCGAAGACGATCACTCCCGGCTTCCGGCGCAATCGTAAACCCGGTTTTGCGAACCTGCTTTACGATGTTCATAATTTCAGGGGAAAGGGTACCCGCGCGAAAAGAAGGAAAAGAAAGTGCGATATTTTCAGATGAATAACAATGAAATAACCCCTGCATCAGCGTGGACAGACACCCATAGTCGCCGGTGCTCAAAGAAAGCAGAGAAATATCGTCATACCCGGTGGCAGCAATCGATTTTTCCGTCAAAGCCATCAGGTTTTCCACGGATCGTTCCCGAACCGGCCGGTAAATCATTCCGGCCTGACAAAACCGGCATCCCCGGGTACACCCGCGGGCGACCTCAAGACGAAGCCGATCATGAACAGGACGGCCAAACGGGACCACCGGGACATCCGGAAATGGTACCTGGTTGAGATCCGCCACAATAGCCCGGCGTACCCGCGTATAATCGTCGAATTTCGGCTGGATTTCCTTAAAATCAGCACCATCATAGACCGGCTGAAAAAACGACGGCACATACACACCTTCTATTTTCGACCAGTCACGCAACAGGCTGTTTTTATCATGCCCCGGGCTGTCTTTCCACGTCATCCAGGCACGGGTCATTTCCACAATCACCGTTTCCCCGTCCCCAATCACCATGGCGTCAAAAAAATCAGCCACCGGTTCCGGGTTTACCGTACAGGGCCCGCCGGCGATAATAACCGGATACGTGTTATCCCGGTCAGACGCATAAAACGGAATGCCGGCAAGGTCGAGCATCATCAGGACATTGGTATAGTTCATCTCGTACAGGAGAGAAAACCCGATGATGTCAAATTTGGATAAGGGGGTGCCGGATTCCAGAGAACTTAAGGAAATTCCGGAAGATGTCATAAGTGCCGCTAAATCCGAACCGGGTGCATAAACACGCTCTGCAGCGATATGCGACTGTTCATTGAGAATATGATACAGAATCTGCAGTCCAAAATGAGACATCCCGATTTCATATAAATCGGGAAACGCAAGTGCTACATGAAGACTGATTTGTTCTATATCTTTTTTGACTACATTTTTCTCATTGCCCAGATAATGGCTCGGCTTTTCAATAAGCGGCAGTAAATCCTTCATACTTTGTTTTTTCATGATGAGATACCGCCCGACCGATTATTTTATGCCATACTCGCCTGGACAAACTCAAGGGTCTGGCGGACATCCTCCTTGAAAAAACTGTTCATCCCGTCTTGCCAGTTTTCCTCTTGGAGTTTCTTTTGAATGCGCCTTGCCGTATCCATTCGTAGCAATCTTTTCATCTGAATAAACGGACGGTTGGGGGTATCAATCCAGAGTTTAATTACTTCTTTGGAGCGTTCGATGAGTTGGTCTTCCGCGACCACTTCATCAATGAGCTGCATGTCTTTTGCCTGATCCACCCCATACATATTTCCAAAATACATGACATCCCGGAACTTCAGATTACCATCAAAGCCAAAACGCATGACTTCGTGCTGGGCAATGCTCAGCCCCAGGCCGATTTTGATTTCCGTCATCCCGATTTTGATTTTCGGATGATCCTTGGCGATTCGGTAGTCTGCAGCCATGGAATAAATCAGGCCGGCAGCGGCGCAATGACCATTAATAGCGGACACCACCGGTTTTTCACAGGTGAAAAGAGCAAGCAGCACCTCTTCTTCCATTTCAAAAAAATCGATGGCTTCTTTCAGCTCCTTGAAATTGATAAAAATCGGAAGATCAAAACCGCTGGAAAAAAACCGGCCATCACCGGTTAAAATAATTCCCTTGGCCGTCGGACTGGCATTGACTTCATCAATGATTTTCTTAAGCTGCAAAAGCATTTCCCTGTTAAACGGATTGGTTTTCCCGTTTTTCAACGTCACGATTTTGATATCGTCCTGGGTGGTTTCTACTAACATTTTTTTCTCCTCAATATTTATATAATTTAAAAATTAATTAATTTTTATAGAATTTCATTAGTTTATGTAATATTTAAGCAGTGTGTCAAGCGATGATTAACAGTAATAGAAAAATCCAATCCGGTGCTATATAAATAGAGAATTGTCAGCATGGATTGACACACGCTGATCATTTTATTATAAACGCAGATATTCCATGCGGCAGATTTTTGATTAAATTACTTATATAATTTAGAGGCAGATTATGATCAGGATCAATGAAAATTATCTAAAACTTCAGGCATCGTATCTTTTTTCCACCATTGCTAAACGCATCAATGAATTTCAAAACCAAAACCCGGACAAAGAAATCATCAAACTCGGCATTGGCGACGCCACCCGGGCGCTTCCTGAAGTGTGCATTAAAGCTTTTCATTCATCTGTAGATGAAATGGCAACGGATGCCACATTCCGCGGATACGGACCGGAACAGGGATACCCGTTTTTAAGGGAAAAAATCGCAGAAAACGATTTTCATGCCAGAGGCGTGGAAATTGCCGCAGATGAAATTTTCATCAGCGATGGTGCCAAGTGCGATACGGGAAATTTTCAGGAAATTCTGTCAACCGACATCTCTTTTGCCATTCCGGATCCAGTGTATCCGGTGTATGTGGACACCAATGTTATGGCCGGTCGTACCGGTAAATTTGATAACGGACGGTTTCAAAATATCGTATACCTGGAATGCACGAAAGATAATTATTTTACGCCTGATCTTCCCACAAAACCGGTGGACCTGATTTATCTGTGTTTTCCCAACAACCCCACCGGTGCCACTATTTCAAAGGACGAACTGGGTAAATGGGTTAATTATGCCCGTAAAAACAAATCCTTAATTCTGTTTGACGCGGCTTACGAAGCGTTTATCCGGGATAAGGATATCCCGCATTCCATTTATGAAATAGACGGTGCAAAAGAGGTGGCCGTTGAATTTCGGAGCTTTTCAAAAACTGCCGGATTTACCGGCACCCGATGCGCGTTTACGGTCGTGCCCAGGCAATGTATGGCGTATGACAGCCAGGGAGCGGCGCAAAGTCTTCACGCGCTTTGGAACCGACGGCATTCCACAAAATTCAACGGGGTGTCTTATCCGGTCCAGCGGGCGGCCGAAGCCATTTACAGTGATGCGGGCAAACAACAGGTCAACAAAATTATTGCCGGTTACATGAAAAATGCCGATCGGATCAGACAGGAAATGGATGAAATAGGCCTTTCCTATGTGGGCGGAGAGAATTCTCCGTATATCTGGATTGATGCCAAGGGCGATTCCTGGGATTTTTTTGATACGCTGCTCAATAACGCCGGAGTAGTCTGTACGCCGGGGGCTGGTTTCGGCACCTGCGGCGATCAGTATATCCGGCTTTCCGCGTTTAACAGTTTTGAAAATGTGGAAAAGGCCATGAACCGAATCAGAAAATCGTTAAAATAATTTTTTTTACAGGATCTCTGGAACACCCTGGCAACCTCTCTATATCAGAACGATTGATATAGAGGCTACAACATATAAAACCATCACCCTTTAGTTTTGAAACAGCGCGATTATCCGCTGATCCACCCAGCTGTTAAGGTAAAAATTTTTGAGATATCCGCAATGTCCGCCAAATCGTGTTGTTTCAATTTTCAGGACATCCGATGATGCCAGGTTGTTAAGATCTTTTGCGGGAATTATCGGATCATCAATGCTGGCAATAATAATCGCCGGAATGCTAAGGTTCTCAAGAGCGTGTCCGGTGATAGCGTACGCTTTTAAATATGTCATCATATCCGGAAAGTCAGTAAAATTGCTGACAAAATAGTCTGTCATGTCACTGATTAATTTAAAGCCGGAAATGCGTTCAAGACCTTTTAGATGCGGGAAGTACTTGCGTTTGATGTGCAGGGAATCCCGCCATTTTTTCATGAAATACAAATGATAAATCTGAAGGCCGCGTTCCATGGCATGCAGGGTATTCGGCGGATAAAGCACCGGGCAGATGGCGATTACCTTATCTATTTTGATGTCTGCTGCCGGCGCCCTGGCAGCCACCCGTAAGGCAAAATTTCCACCTAAAGAAAATCCGGCCAGAAACATTCGTTTGTGGGAAAACAACGCCTGGATGCGTTTTACTGCAGCGACCACCTCATCAATCCGGCAGGAATGGAACACCCCTTCGTTCAGATGGTGCGTCGGTCCGTGGTCGCGCATGTTCAGTCTGAAAACATCAAATCCTTTGTCCCAAAGAGTGCCGGCAGCTGATAAGAGATAGGATGATTCGGAACTTCCCATCCATCCGTGAATCAGGATACACAGGTCTTTGTGGCCTGGATTATGACCGCTGAAATATCCCTGAAGCCGAATGCCTTTATCACAGTCAAGAATATACGGCGTAGCGGCATTGAGCATGCCCCGTGAGCGATTGCGAACAATGGGTTGCCGTAGTTTAATGCTGTTAAAAACAGATTGGATGTGCGGATTGCGAAGCAGATAGGGTGGCTTAAAATCGTTTTCTAAACCTTGCATGGAAATGAATCAAACCCTTTTTGTTATTTGAAAATTGTGCTTGTGTGAAACGGGATATCCCTAACCCGGATAACCCGGAAAAGTTAAAAGTGAACTAAAGTTTGAAGTGAGTCACGCCAAGGCGTGATTATGGATACCGCCTTCAGCCTTTTCAATTTTTATGTTAAAAATGATCACGCGTTTTGCGCAGTCCATAACTTTAGACTCTTTAGATCACTTTAGTCACTTCGCATTTTTTGAGTTTTTAAAATATTTTGCCAACAAAACACAAAAATCAGAGATAAAAAACTAACCAGGACTTTCGCATTTCTTTTACGGCCGCCACCCACCCGCCGGTGTTGCGGATCAATCCGGCGGGCGGTCAGGTCAGTCCGTTTTCTCTTAATATTTTACGACGTTCAATGCCGCGCGCAATGATATGGTAAAACGCACCGGCCGTGTCGATACGGGATTATTTTGGCATGTATGAATCTTTATCACACAGAAAATCGTTCGTCAAATTAATAAGTTAGGGATGCCTCTCATGAATGAAATGGGGTCACCCATTTCTTGATTTAAAACGTTGGGAGATAATCACGCTTGACATTAATAACGCGATGCGTTAGTATCATAAATATGATTAGATCATTTAAATGTGCTGATACTGAAAAGTTGTCAAATGGAATACGTGTTAAACGATTTGTTAATATTGAAACAGTCGCGCGTCGAAAATTGAGACAACTCGAAATTGCTGATCACTTAGACGATTTGAGAGTGCCACCTGGAAACCGTCTTGAAGCGCTGAGAGGTAACAGATCGGGCCAATTCAGTATTCGAATCAATGATCAATGGCGGGTCTGCTTTCGTTGGAATGATTCGGGAGCAGATGATGTTGAAATCGTGGACTATCATTGAGGTAAATGAATTATGAAAAAACTCAATCCAATTACCCCAGGAGAAATTCTTCTCGAAGAATTTTTAAAGCCAATGGGGCTAAGTCAGTATCGCTTAGCGAAAGAAATAAATGTTCCAGCCCAACGGATCAGTGCAATCGTTAATGGGAAACGGGCCATTACCGCGGACACAGATTTAAGATTGTGCCGTTTTTTCGGTCTGTCAAACGGATATTGGTTACGGGCTCAGATTGCTCACGATACCGAAGTCGCAGAATTGGCGCTTGGGCATATACTAAAAAAAATAAAGCCATGGACTACCGTTGTGGCCTAACAATCGCATTCACTCTGCCGCCCAAAGCCGTGGCGTTTTTCACTTTTGCCAAGCCCCCGTTGGCTTTGGGCGGCAGGTGATGCTGGGCGTTATAAGGATACATCTCTTATAGACTCTTCTCGCAAAACCATTAGAATAATAAAGAATCGGTACCGGGTCTTGAATTGTGAGTTGTTTCAAAAGAGGCTAAGAGTCGCGTCTACATTCTTGACAGATTGCACCGACAGGAAAACGGCTCCGGGCCTTAAGTTGTAGCTTATTCCAAAACTATGGATAAAGAGTTGCTAAGCAATTTCAAAAACCCAGCTTTATCGATACAAAAATATTAAGAATAAAGACCTCTTCTTTTAAAGTGAGTGACCCCGATGACACGATAAAAATTTAAAATCCTCCCCTATGCACAATATGAAACAGTACTATCAGACAAATTTTAAGGCATATCATAAACGGACTTTTTTTGTAGATCCCTCTTTGTTTCTTAATCCGTTTGTCAACGCGCTTTCCCAAAACGCCTCTGTCCTGGACATCGGCTGCGGATCCGGCCGGGACCTTCTATGGCTTAAAAACCAGGGTTTTCAAGTCACGGGATTTGAACAATCCCCGGGACTGGCAGACCTTGCCCGGAAACATGCGGCCTGCGAAGTCATTGAAGGCGATTTTGAAACCTTTGATTTCACCACTTTTTCTTTTGACGCGATACTGGCTTCCGGCTCCCTGGTCCATTTGCCCCAGAATCGCCTTTCCCAGGTTCTCGAAAATATCAAACAGGCCCTGAACCAAAACGGCATTTTCTATATTTCATTAAAACAAGGAGATAATTTTCGAACCGATCAGACCCAAAGAATCTTTTATTTATGGCAGGAATCTGAATTAAAAGAGCTTTTCAGCACCCTGAATTTTGACATCATTCATATCTCAAACACGGAGTCCGTTATGAACTCAAAAGAGGGGTGGCTGGGGTATGTTTTAAAATGCAACCACCTGAAATAATTTAATATAAAGCATACGCATACAGCCGGATTCACGCGTACCGCCGGAATCTATTCAGTGAACTGGCGTGGCATTGGCGCAAAAAATTTATTCCTACGCTGTTTAACAAAATTAAAATCCGATTTAATAAAGTTAAACTCTTCCTTGACCTTAATAATATTAAAGTATAATTTAATATTATTAAAAAAAAAGAAAAGGAAAAACATGAAAGAATGGCTTCCCGAATTATCTGAAGAGGACCGGGCATTTATTAAAAGGTTTATTCTTGCCTCCGGGTCATTAAAGGCGCTGGCAAAACAATATCAGGTATCATACCCCACATTGAGGATTCGCTTAAACAGATTAATTAATAAAATCAAGGTAATTGATGATCCGGAAGCCGAAAATCCGTTTCGGATGAAAATTCGAATGATGGCTGCGGAAACACGAATTTCAACGATCGTGGCAAAAGAAATAATTAACGCCTATGAGAAAGAGAAAAGGGGGGAAAAAAATGATTGAAACATGGTTTGATCCTGGACTGTCCTGGATACCCGGAACTTTATTAGGGGCTATTGGCGGTGGTATTGGCGGGCCTATAGCTGGTATTTTTGCTCCCAGGGGGAAGTTTAAAAATCAGGTTTTGGGGTTTTATTATACGATACTGGTAATCAGCGCGGGGCTGTTTGTTGCCGGTATCGCCGCATTTATGTCAGATCAACCCTATGCCGTGTGGTATGGGCTGGGATTTCCGGGATTATTGTGCCTGATTATTTTCGGCGTTTTGCAGGGGGTTGTTTCAAAGCGTTATGAAGAAGCCGAGTTGCATAAAACGATGGCGGAAGATCTTTAACCCGGAATTCTCATGAGCCGAAGCAATTCCGCCAATCCGACACCGGCGCTTGAAAGGTGTGCGGCTGTAGAAACACTGATTTAATTTAATTCTTTGTATGTTCTCAAAAAGCTCGGTTATAGCCAGAACGTGATGTAGCGAAAACCTTTAGGTTTCCATTTAAAATGGCGGTCTAAAGACCGCCGCTACATGGTTTCACCATCAATCTAAAACCAACCTTTTGTGCCCTGACTTATTGAAAGGTTACGCTGATTCCTTTTCAAAAAACAGCCCGGCTTCTACAAGTATTGAAATTGCAGAAGCCGGGCGTTTTTATTTTTGTAAAAAAATCAAAAAATAATATTAAAAATAATATCCAAAATTGATGTTGATTCGGGTGTTGCGGTTATTGGATGATTGCCATCCATCGGCATTGTCAACCATAGAACCACCCATAAACGGCATATTTTCTGCGGAAATAATATCAATATAGGTATATACCGGTCCGGCGGAGATCATGCAACCGACCACATTCTGCCAGGTTTGATCCCAGTCTTTGCCCTCATTATCAGCCTGGATAATCGTATTGTCGGAATAAAAGGTCAGTTTGGAGATGGGGCCAAAATCCACGGGCAGTCCGTATGCCACATTAAACGTTCCAATCTGCGCTTTCATCGGCATCCCCCAAGCATAGCTATAGGCGCCTCCATAAAGCACATCTTTTTGAGCCGTATCCGGGTTTTCCAGATCATATTCATACTGAATCCCTTCCAGCTGAATGTTCCATCGCCCGTAATTTCCGACCATGTGTACGGCACCTGCCCAGTGGTCGCCGGTTTCAGAGGTGTCACTATTGCGAATACCGCCATATTCACCGGAAAAACCAATTTCCGTTGAACAGGTGTCGCTGTGTGTAAATGTATACGCCAACCGGATATTGCCCTGGTTGGTTTCTTCATTGTTCTGGTCGAGGTCTTTATTGTCCTTAATTTTATTGTCCAAGCCATCGAACGTATCAGGATATTCATAATTCAAAACATCCACGGAATATCTGCCGGCATCCGATGGAGAGCCCAGTTCACCGTTTTTGTAAAACGCCAATGTAAGACTTAAGGGGCCGTCATTATAAAGTGCTTTGATCCCCATATCATAGTCATCTTCCAGTCCCACATAATAGGCGCCGGAAAACCAGAAGTTATGAGATGCATATGGCTGAATGCCGAAGGGAACCTGGTGTACGCCAATCTGTGCCTGCCAGTTTTCATTAAAATTATACCCGATCCAGCCATGATGAATGGTCTCAAAATCATATTCCGGATACCATCGGTACTCGGCGGATAAAATCATTTCACCGATTTCACCATTTGCACTTAACCGGAAGGTGTCAAAGGCAAAATCGCCGCCCTTGTCTTTGCTGGCTTCATCCCAATCCTTATAACCGTATTGGACACGAAGGGCACCGCCGATGTTAATACCGTCTAAATCAACGTCTGCCATAGCGGGGGCTGAAAAGCATAACATGCCGCAGATTAATAAATAAAAAAAATAATTCATGTACCTCATTACTGTAACTCCTTTTCTTATAAAATAGTTAAAATAAACAAATTTCTTCACCGCTTACACTAAAAACAATACCATTTTGAGCGGTTGCCGATTCTGCAATCACTCTATAAATTTTAGCTAATTTTATTGTATTCAAAACAATTAATCTAAAAACGTCAATAATATAATTTAAAGATACAAGGAAAAATGAAAATAATCTTTTTAAATCAAATAAATTTTAACTGGAAAAAATTTACCTTGTTCATTATATCTCCTTTATTTTTGGTACTTTTTACGGAGATATCTTTTAATTGATGTTGTTTTTAATTTGACATCAAACTATTTTTAAAATAATTAATATATTTTTAACACAAAGAATTAAAACTTATTTTATTGGAATGCAAAAAATGCCGAATCATGAAAATCCTATGGAACATACGATTAGCGATAACGTTTTGATCGCACTTAGAAAAATTATTCAGGCCATTGATCTGAACTCAAAAAGTCTGGTTAAGCGCGTTGGCCTGACAGGCCCTCAACTGGTCATTTTGCATTATATCTCTTCGGTGACAGAAATTACCGTTGGAGAAGTAGCCAAAAATGTCAGCCTGAGCCAGGGGACGGTCACCGGCATTCTGGAAAGAATGGAGAAACACGAGCTGATTGTCAGGCAACGAAGCAGCCAGGATAAACGGCGAGTGATGGTTCAAATTACCGAGTCCGGCAGACAGCTTTTGGCCAAAGCCCCGCCGGTGATGCAGGAGAGTTTTCTTGAAAAATTCAGTCAGATTCAGCACTGGGAGCAGACTATGATTCTCAGTGCGTTGCAGCGTCTGGTTGTCATGATGGGTGCCAAATCCATTGATGCGGCACCATTTCTTTCCGCAACACCAATAGAGGTCGTTGAAACAAAATCAGCGGCGGCAGATGATTCGTCATTGCCATAATTGAGTTCCGATCAGACACAGGAACGTAAAGGTATTATAAAATGGATAAAATTGTCGTAGAAAATCTATTTAAAATTTTTGGGCCCCAACCGGAAAAGGCTATGGGGATGATAAAAAAGGGGCATGACAAGGAATCGATACATGAAAAGACCGGTATGACGGTAGGGGTTAATGATGCCAGTTTCACCGTGCAGGCCGGGGAAATTTTTGTTGTGATGGGCTTGTCCGGATCCGGAAAATCAACCATCGTCCGAATGCTCAACCGTTTGATCGAACCCACTGCCGGCCGGGTGCTTGTTGACGGGAAAAATGTAACAGCCATGAAACCGGATGAACTCGTTGATTTCCGCCTTCATACCATGAGCATGGTGTTTCAGTCGTTTGCCTTAATGCCCCATATGACGGTGCTGGAAAATGCCGCTTTCGGCCTGGAAATGGCCAAAGTCGATAAGGATAAGCGCAAGGAACGGGCGCTTCAGGCTCTGGAACAGGTGGGCCTTGAAGGATGGGCGGATTCTTATCCTAAAGAGCTCAGCGGGGGGATGCAGCAGCGGGTAGGCCTTGCCCGGGGGTTGGCCGTGGACCCGGATGTTCTGCTCATGGATGAAGCGTTTTCTGCGTTGGATCCGCTGATTCGGACGGAAATGCAGGATGAACTGGTCAAGTTGCAGGAAAAGCATAAGCGGACCATTGTCTTTATTTCCCATGATCTGGATGAGGCCCTTCGCATCGGGGACCGGATTGCGATTATGGAAGGCGGGCGCATTGTTCAGGTGGGCACACCCGAAGAAATCCTTCAAAATCCGGCAGACGATTATGTCCGGGCGTTTTTCAGGGGCGTTGATCCCACCAATGTCATTTCCGCCGGTGATATCGTCAGGGATACCTATCCGACCATTATCATCACAAAAACAGGTAGTCTGCGGGCGGCTCATGAACTCCTGAGCAGCAGCGATCGTGATTTTGCGTATGCCATTGATGCACAGCGGCGGTTTCTCGGTGTCGTTTCCTCCGAAGGTATTCAGCAGGCCCTTGAAAATGGGGCAAAGGATACGCCTCTCTCCCAGGTATTTATCAAGGATGCGCATCCGGTTAAATTAGATGACTCCATGCAGGATATTCTGCCGGACGTGGCGTCACGGAGCTTTCCAGTGCCGGTGGTAAATGAAAATAATGTATACAAAGGCGTGGTTTCTAAAAACCGGTTTCTCAGGACGCTCCACCGAACGGAACAGAAACGGACCGAAGAAGCTGAAGAATTAGAGGCCCGGCAAGAAAATTAAATATTGAAGCTTTATTGTGCCTGCACGAGAAGCAAGGAGATAAATTATGTTTGAATATGGTGTTATCCCTTTAGATATATGGGTATCACAGTTTGTAGACTGGCTGGTAAACAATCACCGGGATATTTTTCAGGCCATTAAATGGCCGATTGAACAGACCCTGATCGGGTTTGACGCCGGCCTTAACGCATTGCACCCAATCATCGTGATTGCGGCTGTCGTAATTGCCGCCTGGCGGTTTTCCGGGATTGGCCTGGCTGTCTTTTCGTTAGTTTCAATGGTATTTATCGGGTTGCTCGGACTGTGGGCGGATACCATGACCACCCTGGCCATGGTGCTTTCTTCAGTCGTATTTTGTTGTCTGACCGGTGTTCCTTTAGGCATATTAGCGGCCCGCAACGAAAGGTTTAATACGGTTCTGCGCCCGATACTGGACGCCATGCAGACCACTCCGGCATTCGTTTATCTGGTTCCCATTGTCATGCTTTTTTCCGTGGGGAATGTGGCCGGTGTTCTGGCAACCATAGTTTTTGCCATGCCCCCCATTATTCGCCTAACCAACTTAGGGATCCGGCAGGTTCACCCGGAACTGGTGGAAGCGGCCCAGGCCTTTGGCGCCACGGAATGGCAGGTTCTGGTTCGTGTTCAAATTCCTCTGGCCAAGCCGACGATTCTCGCCGGCCTGAACCAGACTATCATGATGGCACTTTCCATGGTTGTCATTGCAGCGCTCATCGGTGCCGGCGGGTTAGGATCTCCGGTCCTTCTC
>Ga0307990_1002626_pt1 | contig 14288 bp, 6 predicted proteins | sample EllFjometagen129_FD_203168 | JGI IMG/M metagenome (GOLD analysis project Ga0307990, IMG submission 203168) | Marine microbial communities from Ellis Fjord, Antarctic Ocean - #129 | ecosystem: Environmental > Aquatic > Marine > Unclassified | place: Southern Ocean | collected 2014-10-08
ATTCATTGCCATTTAGCCACCAAATCCAGATATGCGTATCCAGTACAATCATTTTGGTAAATCCCAAAGGTTTTCTGAAACCGAATCAATTATATTACCCGAAATATTAATCATGCCGTTCAGTTCGCGGCACGGTTCACGAAAAGAGGTCTCCTTCTCATCGGTTTCCCCTATAATCAAAAAAATAGTTTCTATCCGCTTATTGGGGGGAAGTGCGGGTATTGATTTAAGATGCCCTGATCCATCCGTCTCAATTATCATTTTTTCAGCAAACATATTTTCTCCGATGTTTTAAAATAGAGCAAACTGATATATTTCATTAATCTCTATTTGCATAATCATAACAGAATTTTCACCAAATTTGCAATTGCCTTTTTTAGTGAGCTGGGTGTGTTTCGCAATGATGTTCTTGCGGAGCAGCATTATGTGGTTTCACCAATTTCAAGATGGGTGTCAATGACCCTGATCTTCGGTGAATGCTGCTTGGTCTCTTTAGAATCAAGTTGCCTCATTACGATCCCACAGCGAGTTACGTGCTCAAAGCGGAAGTGAAAAATCTGAGCCGCCGTGGCGATTGCGCTTTTGAATTTTGCCTGCGTAAGATAACTGCCAGTCTAACACCCCAGTGAAATTGATCATGTTTCCCGCCGCGGTAATGGTAAGATGTAGATATGTTTTCCGAAGCCAATGACCGTGAGCGATTTCCAGTACGTCCATCGCTATGAGATGGATGCCCCAGAGCATTCATGGGGGAGAGGATAAGTGAAGAAGTTCTAAAGTTCTAAAATGCGAGAGTTCTAAAGTTTATTAATATCCAGATCTGCTGGCCCCGTAGGTGCGGGGTGCGAAAAACGCGGGCCATTCACTTTAGCGCTTAGTCCTCAAAATTGTCTCCAGAAAAAGGTCTTTGACTATAATCAATTATTCTGTCTAAATGCGGAATAATGAATCCTAAGTGTCCTATGTTAATTTGGTTTTGATAGATCAAATTCTACGATGCAATCGTGGGGAAAAATGTTTAAAATTCGTCAGTGACGAAATTTGAACGCATGTTTTTCGTAGCTATGGTTAAATTTATGAGATGCAAATTGTTTTTGTTATAAAGTTTGTTACTGAGAAATTAGGAGTTCCAAATATGAGATCACTAATACACTGCATGCTGATTCTTCTGCTAGCTGTTGCGATTACACCTGCGCATGGCCAGGCGTGGCGGAATGAGCCTACTTCCGTAGAATATGTTTCCGATACATGGGGAACGAAGTGGGGTGTAGATTCGGAAGCTACCAACAAGAAGAAGGCAGCGTTGGTTGCGGCCAACCCCGACAAGAAACCGACGAGTATGCGCAAGCAGTATATGACCTACACGAAGATAGTTCTGCATGCACGCGATCTTTCGATACATGTACCCATGGGGCCTATTGGTGGCTTTGTGCGAGTTAAAAGTGACGCCAAGAATTTGGAAAAGCTGAGCGATAAAGATCATACATGCCCAGATCTCACTGTAGTTAATCTGATAAAAAAGGCACCAGGCCATAAATGCGGCCTGAAAATTGGCGATGTTATTTATGGAGTAAATGGCAAATCGTTTACACGTATGGATTGGGACGTTAATGCGGGTCGCAAAGGGTCGTTCAGGGACCTTGGCACGGCAATCGAGGACAGCGAAGCAAACAAAAATGGGCTGGTTGAATTGATGGTGCGGCGCGGCACAGCGACTACAGTGATCAAGGTTCAGCTTCCGCAGATTGGCGGGCTGAGCAAGACCTACCCTTTCAATTGCCCGAAATCGATGACGTATTACGATGAAATTTGCGACCATCTGGCTTCGACTCAGAAAAGCAACGGCAGTTTTGGCACCGGCATTATTGGTTCATCGGTAGCCGGGCTTGCTCTTTTAGGGCATGGCGGTTCTAAGTATAGGAGAAATATTGAGAGTGTGGTTGATTATGTCGGCAGAACTGAAACCATGAAGGCTGGCTGCTACGCGGGCTTCGGCACCACATGGCAGATAATGTATCAGGGCGTATTTCTTGCGGAGTACTATCTTGTTACAGGCAACAAGCGCGTATTGCCGGTGATCCAGCATCTTGCCGATGTTGCGGGGGCGTCGATGTACAACCGCATGGAGAACAAGTCTGGTGCATACTACGGCACGTTTGGTCACTATATCAATCCTGATATGGATGCGCAGGAGACGGTCTACAAGATGTCGGTCATAACCGCCGGTATTGCATGGTCATGGGCGCTGGCATCTCAGGCTGGTGCCGATGTTCCAATCGAGAATTGGGAGGCCATCACTTACCACATCAATAGAGCTACAGGCAATAACGGTGGGATGGGGTACTGCGGGCCGGGCGGCGGCTCAGGCTCACACCCCGGTGTGTCTAACTCGATGCTAGCACTGAGTTGTGCGCCGAAAGATCGTCGACATGATGGCAATCTCAAGAAGCTCCGAGGCTTTCTGGCGAACGAGGACAACTTCGGATCAGTCATGATTAATCATGGAGTTTCTGTGACGCCTTTCTACACGACAAGCCTGGCATTATACAGAACAGACAAGCGAGCTTATCGCGATTTTATGGACTACTGGAAGTGGTATATCACATTGACGCGTGGACCTGATAATTATGCACTCTATTGGGACATGTCGGGGGGCGGCGGTGACTGCAAACTGGGTGTTGATACTTTGATGAATGCGGCTATCGGAATCATGATGGGCGCGGCGAATGGCCGCCTGTTTATGTATAACGATGGCGACAAGAGCAAGAAGGCCACAGTGGCGAAGCGTTCTAAGAAGCCGATGCCGGCGGTTGTCAGAGCAAAGAAGCCGAAGGCAAATTCTATCGCTGCAATAGATGCGAAGGTCTTGAAAAAGTTGGCCGCTTTGACTGAGACAGGGACGCTGCCTAGGATGCCGATTCGCATCTCGAAAACACGTGCGACGGTAGCGTTGGTAAAGGCATCAAAGGACGGCACCTTAACATTCTCTGCCGGCGGCAAGGAGGCAGATTTCAAATTTACAGAACTTACGTTGCGGGATCGAGCAACAATCACGCTTGCGTTGGCAAAGGCGGAGCCGGAAAAAAAGGCTCTACGTGGCATCGTAGGTTTCTATATGGAGTGCGCTGGGAGTGCATCGCGCGCGCAGAAATATTATGATCAGGCAGGGCCGGATATTGCTGCCAAGCTGCGCGCTCTCTTTGAGTAGTATGACCTTGAACGCTTCAGAGCTGACCCAAATGGCACGAAGTTAAGCAATTTAGCGCATAGGAACTGAATATCCAATATTCAACAAGGAATATCCAACCGAACAAGTAAAAAAGTGAACTCTCACACTCTTTGGCAAAAAAAAGTAACATGATTGTCGTGTGAACGATATATACACTGTGAGTGTGTGTGCTATAATATTCAGGTTGACATAAATTAGCCATTTTGTGTCAATGCGTGCATGTTTCGTTAAATGGCTGAATATAGGGGGACAATAGATATGAATAAGAAGATCACGGAAGGTCTTAGGACGCCAATAGTATGGACATTGACTTTTTCCATGGCGATTTGCCTGCTGGCATGCAATTCTATGGCGCAGAGCCGTCCGGCCAAAGAACCCGTCCCAATTGAAAAACTCCAGATCCCTGAGCACATGGCGACTTTGCCTGCTGAGGAGTTTCATCACTATGTGGCTAAACGCTGGGAGACCATGAAAAAGGGTCTGGCGGATTTAGATAAGGACGCAGTAGAGGCCGTATTCCTCGGCGATTCGATAACAGATAAATGGAATAGCAATCCCCAGACATGGAAGAAGTACTACGGCAAATACTCACCGCAAAATTTTGCGATCGGAGCCGATACCACTCACGGAGTTTTGCGGCGTATCAAAGAAGGAAATTTTGAGGGACTCTCTCCCAAAGTGGTTGTCCTGCTCATAGGTGTCAACAATGTCGCCTGGGGGCCAAAGCATTCAGTGCGGCAAACAGCAGATGGCATCTTGAAAGTTATTCAGACCCTTCATGAAAAATTACCCAAAACTAAATTTCTGGTTTTGGGGATCTTGCCGCGCGGCACCCGATCCCGCGATCTATCATTTCGCTGGGAAAAAATGTACCAGGTGAATTCGATCGTCGAGCGTTACGCTGATAACGACAGGATTTTTTACATAGATATCGGCGAAAGCTTTTTGCAGGAAAATGGAGTGCCTATTGAAGGTGCTTATGGCGATGGGGTCCATCTCAGCAAGAAAGGGTTGGATATCTGGGCGGCTGCGATGGATAGGAGCTTTACGGAGTTGATCGAAGGAAAGCTAAACAATCTAAAGCCCGTCGATTTTAAGGTACAATTATCCAGCACAACCACCGGTGCCAAAGGCACAGTAAAGGTTACGGTTACAGTCGCTGAGAAACCAATCCTTAGCGGCAGCATATTAGAGGTGATCTTCCCGGCTGGTTTTTATCTGGATAGATCAAAGACGGCGCTTTCAGAGGCCGGCCAAGAATTTGCGAGCATGAAAACTCTCTCACCGATCGCCACTATTACTTTGAAAAAAAGGATCGCCGCGAATACAGACGCGACTTTCGAATTGACCGAAATAACAAATCCCACATTTATCACAACAACGGCTAAGTTCACCTGCATCCTGCGAAACAAAAATGGCACCATCGCCGGGCGGGGTACAGCAGAGGGTGTTTCGATCAAGTAGTTGAAAACAAAAATAATTTTTTCCCGCAAAGGCGCAAAGTGGATTCTTTGCGTCTTTGCGCCTTTGCGGGAGATAAAACGTACATAAAAAACAAGAATATTACTGTTTGTAGTACACCGTTCACAAAGAATTTTATAAGGAGTTATTCATGGAAATCAAACGCATTAGTTTCATCAGGATCATAGGCTGTATTTTGTTCTTTTTAATGTTGCCGTTTTTGGCGGGTGCCAAGGAAAAGTTGAGCGTGTTGAGCTATAACATTCACATGTGGGAGTCGAGCGTTGAAACTCTGACGGGCGTTATCAAGGCCGCCAACCCTGATGTTGTGGGATTGAACGAGGCCTGGAATGAAAAGAAAAACGGCGAGATTGCCAAAGCTCTGGGTTATAACATAATTTGTGGCGGCCAGGGAGTTCCCGGCAGCGGAACGAAGAGGCACCATTGCGTCAATGACTATTACATGCCCCAGGTTTTATTGACCAGACATAAAGTTTTGTATTCAAGAGCGTTCAATGCCTTGGCGGTCAAGAAGTGGGAGCCAACACCGTATTTAGATCCCAGTGTGCCCATTAATCGTGGCGGAACGCTGGCCGTACTGGAGACAGCTAAAGGAAACCGCGTAGCTGTTTTTGTCCTTCACCTGCACCCCTGGGGAGGGGACGATGAAAAGATGACCGAGATGAGGCTCAATGAGATCACGGGTATAGTCGACCAGGTTAAACTTTATGCTGATCTGCCGGTCCTGATTATTGGCGATTTTAACACGCGCTCACACCTCGATGGAATTAAAGGCTGGAAGGTCTCTACATACCTCCAGAAGCAGGGCTACAAGGACCTCTATAGAACCGTCCACCCCGATCCAAAGGCCTTCCCGGGTAAAACGGCACCCGCACCCGAAGGCCGTATTGACTATATTTTCTGTAACCGACACGTCACGCCGACGAGCGCCAAAGTGCTCTCCGAAGGCGTGTTTGGTTCGCGCGGCTTTAAAGATTCTGACCATTTAGCCGTCTATGCTGAATTTGAAATACGAGCACTAGAAGGAAAACAGGATAATACCCATGCAAGCACCGGTTCCACAAGCGGTTTTGGCATCGTTGCCAACGGCTCAGTCGCCGACATACTAGTTGATGCCAATGACAAAAATACAGTTCGTCTCGCTGCCAGGCTCTTCTCTGAGGATATCGAACGAGTGACTGGTAAAAAAGCCAAAGTAATCAACAACGTCAAATCAGCTTCGCCGATCTGTGTGATCGTAGGTACAATAGACGACAGCAGCTTGATAAAAGAGCTCATCAAAAGCGGCAAGATCGATGTCTCTCAGGTCAAAGGCAGGTGGGAAAGTCATCTTCGCCAGGTCGTCGACAATCCTTTCAAGGGCATAAAAAAGGCTCTTGTAATAGCCGGTAGTGATCGCAGAGGAACCGCTTACGGATTGCTCGATATATCCAAACAGATGGGGGTGTCTCCCTGGTATTATTTTGCCGATGTCGCGGTTAAGAGCTCCGACTCGATCCAGGTCGATTCGGCCAGATTCATCCAGAAATCTCCGTCGGTCAAATATCGCGGCATATTCATCAACGACGAGATGTGGTCACTTCGCCCGTGGGCACTCAATAACGTTGCCCCGCAAGAAGGCAGCGGTATCGGCCCGACAACATACAGGATAATATTCGAGATGATGCTGAGGGTTAAGGCAAACTACCTTTGGCCGGCGATGCATCTGTATACAGAACCATTCAATAGTTATGAGCAAAACAAGGTTGTTGCCGACGAATACGGTATTGTAATGGGCTCCTCTCATATCGAGCCTATGCTAAGAAACAATATGCGATATGCCGAGTGGGAGCGTGAGTATCCCGATGAGGCATGGGACTACATCAAGAACCGCGACCATATCTATGCATACTGGGAAAAGAGAGCCAAAGAAAATGGCAAATATGATAATATCTGGACAATGGGCAAACGCGGCAGAGGCGATCATGCCGGTTCCGACATCACCGTACCCGTCCTCGAACAGATTTTCGCAGATCAGCGAGAAATTCTCAAAAAGTGGGTTAACCCCGAGATCAAGAAAGTCCCGCAGGTGCTGATCCCATATACCGAAGTGCTCGGCCTCTACAACAAGGGGCTGAAGGTGCCGGATGACATTATAATCTGCTGGCCGGACGACAACTTCGGTAACATTCGCCAACTGCCGAACGAAAAAGAGCAAAAGCGATCTGGTGGTTCCGGAATCTATTATCATTTCCAGTGGATCAACGGTGCTACATCGGCATATCCATGGCTGTGCACACATTCGCTTGGCCTTACCTGGTCCGAAATGAAAAAGGCCTACGACTTCAACGTAAGCGATATCTGGATTATAAACGTTGGCGACATCAAACCGGCCGAGATAAACATTGACCATTTCATGAAGATGGCATGGGATATTTCAAAGTTTGAGAAAAACGACCCGCAGGCCTTTCTCAAAGAGTGGGCGACAGAAAACTACGCTGCCAAATACGCCCAGGATATCGCCGATGTAATGGCTAAGCATTACGAACTCGGCTACCAGCGGCGTCCGGAGCAGATGCTTACATGGAGGGGTAACACAAACAAATATACTTACGACTACTTTTCCATCGACAACTACAACGACGAAGCCCAACAACGCATCGACGCGTATGACAAACTCATGCAGGACGCAGAAGCAATATATGATTCATTGCCGACTGAAATGCAGGATTCGTACTTTCAGATGGTCCTTTATAATGTCAAAGGTTCAGCTCTGCTAAACAAGAAGGTCATCTATGCCCAAAAGTCGTTTGCTTACGGTGAGCAAAAACGTGCAAGCGCAGCCGTCTATGCCGCAAAAGCTCAGCAAGCCGAAAACGATATCCAGGCCATGATCGTGCACTACAACACCGGACAGAATGTCGGCGATAAATGGAACCACATGGCTTCGATACCGGGTCCGTGGGGCGGTCAGTGGCAGCAGTTTGCCATGCCACCGGTAAGCTGGTACTCAGGCAACAGCAATCCCGAGATGAAGATCGCCACCGAAGGCGGCGACGCTGCAAAACTGCCAGGAATGAGCGTCTATAATAACGACAAGCGCTTTATCGATCTGTATAATACTGGCAACGGCGTCGTTCACTGGGAAGCTAAGCTCTCTAACAAATGGATCAAACTCAGCGAAACCAAAGGCACCATCGCCGACGAAAAACGCATATGGGTAACAATCGACTGGGACAAGGCACCCAAGGGCGCAGATATCGCCGGACAGCTCCATTTCAAATGGTCCTCGGTCAACGTCAATTTATGGTCGAACTATGACGATATGACACAGACCGAAAGAAAGAAATTCAGAGCAGCCCAGGTTCAGAATCAAGATATCGAGAATAGCGCTGCAGGCTCGTTGAATCTAACCCTGACCGCTTTCAATCCGGTTGCTCCATCTGTCAAGACCGTCAAGGGATTCGTTGAAAGCAGTGGATACATCTCTATTGAAGCTGAAAACTTCGCACGCAAGACCGACAAACCGATCGCTTCCTGGAACATCATCGAAGGTCTCGGCAGAACCGGTAGCTCTGTAACCGTTCTACCCGTAAACATCCCCAGCGTTGTAGAGGTTAAGCAAATTCTGGCTAACTCTCCATCACTCGAATACGACCTTTATAACTTTACAGAAGGCAAGGCAAAAATCGATTTCAACTGCATACCATCCAACCCGATTAACTCAGGTTTTGGTTTGCGCCTGGCTGTTGCTATCGACAACGCCGAGCCCGTAATAGTCTCGAAAAAGAGTAAACGCGATGTCATGGAAAACCTGATGGTCCTGACAGCCGATCTTAACCTGCCAAAGTCCGGTCAGCACAAACTAAAGCTCTGGATGGTCGACCCCGGGGTTGTTATCGACAAGATAATCATCAACACCGGCGGAGTAAAAAAATCGTACCTCGGCCCGCCGGAGTCCATAAATCATAGGGTCTTGACCGATTTTTACTCAAACCAGCGTAGTCGGAACCAAATAGAAAGTAAGTGACAGGAAAATATTTTAGACAGGATTACATGATTAACATGATTAAGATGATATTGAATTAGAAAAAGTTCATTAAGTGCAATTGGTGAACTACTTAATTGCAACAGGTAAAGATGTAGGGCTGGTTATTAACTTTGGTACTGAACATGTAGAAATCAAAAGGAAGTCAAAGACTCTTTTAAAATAATCATGTTAATCATGTAAATCCTGTCAAAAAAAGAATTTGAACAAAAGGTAACAAAGGTAACGAAGTGGGTGCGAGATTTAAAGAAACTTGATAAACAGCATTAATGGCTTAAAGAAAGAACAGGAATATCATGAATAAAAAGATCACACGTAGAGCGATGTTAAAGGCAGCCGGAGCGGTGACCGCTTTTGAGATAATGAAACCATCAACTGCGCTTGGTACACAGGCAAATTCGAAGGTGAAGGCGGGTGTAGTGGGACTTGGCGGTCGTGGTGCACTAATCGCAAGGCATGTAAAAAAGAACAATGGTTTTGAGATCACCGCGGTGGCCGATTATTTTGATGACCGGGTTAAAGAGATCGGTAAAGAACTTGGGGTCCCTGAAAAGTCATCTTTCAGTGGACTTTCTGGATATAAGAAGCTGATAGAGAGCGGGGTCGAGGCGATTTATCTGGAAACGCCTCCCTGTTTCTTTCCCGAGCATGCCAGGGTTGCTGTCGATGCCGGTTGTCATGTTTACGTGGCCAAGCCGGTGGCCTGCGATGTTCCGGGCACTATGTCTATGAAGGCCTCAGGAGAGAAGGCTACAAAGAACAAGCAGGTGTTTCTGATTGATTTCCAGACCAGGACTGATCCTGTTATCGCTGAAGGAGTTGAAAAAGTTCAGGCTGGAATGATAGGCAAGATTGGCATGATAGACTCTATTTATGCCGATGGAGGTTTTAGAGATCCGCCCAAAGGTAAAACGATTGAGGGTCGCCTGCAACACCTGATCTGGACCAATGATATCGAACTTGGTGGCGGAATGCTGGTTAACTCGGGAGTCCATATGGTCGACCTGGGACTCTGGATGAATGGTGACAAACTTCCCCTCAGCGCAATGGGAGTGGCCAATGTTGTCAAAGCCAACCCAAATGGCGATACGGCATATATATATTCCCTGACATATGAATTTGAGAGTGGCGTTGTGATGAACCATCGTGGAGATCATCTGAAAAACCGTGTTGGTTACGCGACCTGTTTCGCAAACTGTCAGCAAGGTTATTTTGAATCCGGATATGGCGGTATGAATCGTATCATCGGAAATAAAACCGGGTGGCGGGGGGCTGATGTCGGCGGCATATACATCTCTGGCATAGAGAGGAATATTGCTACTTTCCACAAGAGTATCTGTGAAGAAAAATATGACAACCCGACTCTGATTCCCAGCATCAACAGCAATCTTGCAACTATTTTGGGGCGTGAAGCCGGCAGGCGGAAAACTAAGCTGACTATGGATGAGGTTATTAAGGAGAACCGGAGATTGGATGTTGACCTGACGGGGTTGAAAAGCTGATCACAGAAAGACGCTCAGCGTAAAGTCAATTATATCCATTATAAAGTCAAGTTTATCTATTTCCGCTTTCCGCCACATCCTCTAATGTTATTTTTATAACTCGATAACATGAGAATGTAAATAAAAACACTTGTAATTAATGATAGCGCTATTACGCTAAGTTAGATAAACTGGGATACAAATGAAAATCAAATTGGGGGACTGTAGATACCATGAACAAGACACTTTCTATCGCCGCTTCCTATCGCTGCTTCTCTAATCGCGACCTTGGCATATTGAAATTAACGAAGTGCAGTTATTTTGCCCTAGTTGTGGCGTTTATTGCAACGCATTCATTTGCGGTTGGTATTGACTTTAATCACAAAGGTATGTTCGCGAAGGAACAACTCAGTGCAGATATCGCACTATGCGGGCAAGCCTTCTATTTGCCGACGGTATTCGGACCAACCGGTATGAACGGCTGGATTTTCGATGATGCGTTAGTTGTATTGGAAGTAGAAAATGATTCACCGGCAGATGGTGTGATGTTGCGAAACGACGCGATTGTTGCCATCAACGGCAAGAATCTCGGTTCGACCCACCCATTGAAGGCATTTGGCGAAGAGATCGAGAGCTGCGAAATTAGCGGCAAGATGGTTCTCGGCATTCTGCGTGACGGCAAGCTGATGGATGTCACAATCCCCATGAGGAAGCTTGGCGCTTATGCCAAGGACTGGCCCTTTAATTGCAAGAAAAGCAGGAATATTCAGCGTGATGCCTGTGAATATTTGGCACGTGCACAGAACTTTGAAGGTCTGTTCGATGGCGAGATCTATCTTGGCTTTGCTCTAAACGGTTTGACTTGGCTGGCTTCAGGCGATGTCAAGTACCTCGAGAACGCTCGTCGATTGGCGTATGGCTATCGCAATCACTTTGATCCCTCCGAGTTCGGCACGGTCAACTGGGGCTGGGGATATATGGGTGTCTTTATTTCTGAATACTATCTGCAGACCGGTGACGATTCGGTTTTGCCATTGCTGGCGGATATTGAAAAAGCACTGGAACGCGGTCAATTCCCCTGCGGGTCCTGGGGACACGGTCCCATTCAAAAGCACGGGTATGTGCAGGGCGGGGTATTGAATAATGCCGGGCTGGGTGTTTTCATGTCGTTGATTCTCATGCGCGAAGCTGGTGTGCCGGTTGATCAGGAAAAGTTCAAAAAAGCGTACAAGTTCTTCTCGCGTTTTCCATATCGTGGCGCGGTGCCCTATGGCGACCACCGTCCGGAAGGTGGCGGTGGCAGCAACGGTAAGAATGGTGCTGCGGGGATTTGTTTCTCATTATTGGGTGATGATGAATACAGCCAGTACTACGCTCGCACAATCACAGACACATATCCCCATATCAACAAAGGCCACACCGGTGGCTACATGGGTTTCTGGCTCGGGCAGATTCAGGGCTCTCGTACACCTCACTATCCCGACTACCGACGTCAGGTCGACTCCTGGCGCTGGGGCATGGATGTGTTTCGTCGTTGGGATGGCGGATTCCTGGTGCCTTTTTCCGTGATCGGCAAGATCTACACGTCGCGTGGGCCAATGCTTAGTACCGGTGGTCTTTCCCTTATGTATGCAATGCCGGACAAGAAGATCCGTATCCTGGGTGGCAAGAAGGGCCTTTTCTCTCGGCATAATTACTCCTCAGAATTCAAGAAGGCAATCGACCTTTACCGCGATGGCGATTTTGTGGCGTTGCGGAAGATGATCAAGCCTGACAGTCCTGACAACAAAGAGCTCTTGCGTCTTGCGGACCGCAAGGAAGAGGATATCAAACTGACAATGGCCAAGGCAGAAAAGGCCCTGGTCGTTGAGGGTAACTTTGCGTTGGCCAAGGCACTCTCGCTCCAGATTCGTCGGTACACCCGCGGCAAAGCAAATGGCTTGTCCAGGGGCTTCGACTGGCGTCTCAAAGGGGCCGATGGTATTGGCGAATACTCTCGTGCCCAGGCGCTGTATGAACCTAACAAATTGCTTACCTATACCGATCTTGAAGCGCGCCAGGTATTTGAGGAAATCGCCGGCGAGGACAACGTCGGCTACTATCAAGGATTGGCCCGCCGTGAATTGGCAACGCCACCCGAAGACTCTGTTTGGGCATTCTATTCTGAGATGCTCCACTACGGAAAAGCCAAAAACTGGCAGACGGATAAAAAGGCCTTAGCTGCGAAGATAAGAATTACCGGCATTCCGGGGGGGGCATGGCCGCGGATATTGGCGTTAACGGAGCTTCAAAAAGAAGGTATCCTCGGTCAACAGATGGAAGACTGGGTTGGTTTGGCCGTCTCATCAGAGGTCAATTACCCGCATCCTTGCGGCACCTGGAAGGTTTGTTCAAGCGGTACCATACGGTCCAGAGATAAGAAATTCAAACAACCCGCATGGGCCGGCGTAAAGACGAATCCGCAAGGATGGACTGAAGTTGATTTTGATGATTCTACGTGGAAGTCAGGTGTGGGACCTCATCTTGGTGACCTGGGTAAAAGGGATCCCCGATTCAACAACGATACGCGCAAGGGCATCAAGACCGTAGCAGGACGGAAGTTTGTACGTATTGAATTCGACTGTGACCGCACGGACTTTGAGCAACTAATGATCGGCGTATTGATCAAGAACGAAGTCGCGGTAGGTTACCTGAACGGTAAGGCGGTGCTTTGGTCCTTTGCCACGGTTGGTGGTCGCATGAATACAACGGGCCTGACGATGGTCCGCCTGCCGGATAGCGCTCTCAAGCTGTTGCGCAAAGGCAAGAATGTCCTGGCCATTGAACTGACCGGCGGTAATAGTTTTGACTTCGCTCTCTACGCTAATACAGGCAAGGACCCTTTGACATTCAAGGTGCGGGAAAAATCATGGCGGCCGGGCCCGAAAATGGCAGAACCCGGGACGGAGAAGACGGATGCGTACGTCGCGGTCAAGAACCTGATCAAGCCTTGTACCACAGGTCTGAAATTCGATCCACGTGGTAAACCGAACGCGGATCTTGATGCCATCTATAGTGCCTTGCAGCGAACCATAGAAGTCAAAGAGAAACCAACCGATCGGAGAGGCAAGAAAGTGCCCAATCCTGTTTTTTGGCCGATTGAAAAGCGGGTCCCGTACCTCGGATTCCTGAACAAAGGCGTTCGTGAGGCCGCGGCGCAGAGCTTAATGGGTGACGGCGCGGATGCCATACCATATATTCTTGAGGCCTTGGATTCCAAAGACCCACGTGTTCTCTGGTCTGCCTGCCGCGCGATCGGTGGCGGATATCCGATGAACGGTCGTGGTACGCCCAAGGATATGACACCGGATATAGCGGCGCCGGCAGTGCCAAAGCTCGTCAAGTTGCTTGATAACAAAGATATGAGTGTTCGCGCAGAGGCACTGAAGGCTCTGGCCAATTGCGGCAAATATGCGGTTCCGCACTACAAGAAGATCGCTTCACTTTCGACCGATCCCGACTGGTGGGTGCGCGAAGGGGTTGCCCATTGTCTAAACTATAACGGTGCCGATGAAGCCAGTGACTATATCAGCGTGATGGTCGATGCCTATGCTAAGGACACCAGCTATTTTGGTAAGCGTCGCTATAGAGAAGCATTCCGTGCTGTTGGCCAGCGAAACGAGAAGGGCGGCCAGATGGTTACAAAGAAGCTGCTTCCAATCATTTGCGAAGAGGACGGATTTGAGTTGCTTGGCGATCTAGCTGAAATAGGGCTCAATTCCAAAACCGATGAGTTGATGGACTATATTGATAAACGTATTAAGGCATATCAGCAACTGATACCAACACTTTCATTGCAGAGGGATGTTGATAACCACAAACACTTCATCAAGAGATTGACCGAGATCAAGCACAAGCTTGATCCAGCCTTAAGGCCATCGCAAAAATAACTTAACATTAGTAGCTATTCTCTCAACTTCTGTCACAAAAAACAAGAAACTTAGGAGACCACCTTCATAAGTTGTTGAGAGAAAGCAACTAAAGCAGCATTTAGAATAGCGGTCAACTCTCAACCTTTTGAGATGGGAAA
>Ga0307990_1002627_pt1 | contig 14285 bp, 11 predicted proteins | sample EllFjometagen129_FD_203168 | JGI IMG/M metagenome (GOLD analysis project Ga0307990, IMG submission 203168) | Marine microbial communities from Ellis Fjord, Antarctic Ocean - #129 | ecosystem: Environmental > Aquatic > Marine > Unclassified | place: Southern Ocean | collected 2014-10-08
ATCCCGTGATAGCCGAGTGCAACGATTCGTACTTAAATGACATTCAGACGCGCGTAGTGGAGAAAGAGCACGTCTTCCATGCTCTGAATAGCGCCTGTGCTGGCCAAGTCGAGGAAGGCGTTGTAGGCGCCGGTACCGGAATGAGCGCGTTTGAGTTCAAGAGTGGAATCGGGAGCACATCTCGGATCATCACCTTGGACGGTGCAGAGTACACGCTTGGTGTGCTCAGCCTCCCCAACTTTGGCCGCAGAGAAGAGCTCATGATCGATGGCGTACCAGTGGGACGAGCGCTGCGAGACTTCGAGAGAGAAGAAAGCCCTCCCGATGCAGGGTCGATTGTGGTCGTGATCGGAACGGATATTCCACTGTCGCATCGTCAGCTAGTGCGCGTTACCAAGCGAGCAACGTTCGGCATCGCCCGCACCGGAGGAACCTGCCACAACGGGAGCGGAGAATTCGCGATCGCCTTCAGCACCGCGAACAGGGTCCCAGACGATCCCAAGCGTCTGTTCCTTGATGAGCGGCAGCTCAACGATACTGGCCCCGCAATCAACGAAGTCTTCCAAGCGACGATCGAGGCGGTGGAAGAATCGATCCTCAGCGCGCTTTTTTCCGCGAAGAGCGTTGTGGGAAGGGAGGATCATCGCCGCGTCGCACTTCCCATTCACGAGGTTTTTCCATAATTGGAGCTGGTGACACGCAGTAGACCGTATAACAGGCAGACGTAAGTGGATTCCCTTTTCCGTTGCCAGTTTTCCAAGCTTCGAAGTACACCCCGTTAATTGATCTTCGTGACCGCGAAGAAGGCCATGCACGTTCCACCGAGTTACCTGGGACCGATCACCAAGAGTGCTCGTTTATCTTATAGGTTTAGCGGATTGTTGATCAGGTCTTCTCTTAGTTCATAAAGGTTTGAGATATCCTGTTTGCGAGTACTGCTCTCGATATTGTGGATAAACTGTATCAGTTTCTCCAAGAGGGGGGTCGCAATGTTCTCGTCTTTGGCACGGGTAAAGACGGATCCAAGGATGGAATCTACTTCGGTTCGACGGTGGCGCACCGCTAGATCGCGCCATATTCCGGTGTGGGTTTGTCCTGATTTACCGGTACGTTTGGCGATGGCATCCAAGGAATCCTTTGCACATCTTAGATCAACCCCGGGAAGGAAAGCAGTGGGATCAAATCCATCAAAGCTTTCAAGCGTTACCGACTGGGATTGAGCGACGGCGAGAACCTCTCGCATCAGCGCAATATAGAGGGGACGAAACTCGGCCATCGAAAGGGCCCGCGAGACTGGCAGGTGGGTAAGCGCAGTGGCGAACAGCATGCTGCCGTACGCCAGCTTACTCCATAAATATCCCTGGATGTTGGTACTCACGATTGCGTGTGGCTCAAAATCCATAAGTGATTTGTGTAGCGCCTGGATTCGTGGGGTAATCTCTCCGCTCAGTTCGCCGATCACGACGGCCCCACGTCCGCCATAGTGGATGACGCCAGGTTTAAGGTAATCGGCATCAAAATTGACGAACGAGCCTACGGTACGTCCTTCTCCGACCATTGAAGCAATGATTGACTCGTTCAGCCCATTCTGCACTGAAACCACAAACCCATCGACAGACAGATGGGGCACCAATTGGCGGACGGCTCGATCGGTATGGTGAGCCTTGACGCAGAGAAGGACCGTTTCGTATTCACCCGTTAGTTCCTGTGGGGTAAATGCCTTTACACGAATGCTGAACGGATTTATCGAGCCTGTGATCTTGAGTCCCTCATTTCGAATTGCCTCGACATGCTTTCGTTCTTTGTCCACGAGTGTCACGGAATGGGCAGCTCGGGCAAGATGGCCGCCGATCGTTCCGCCGATCGCCCCAGCGCCCCAGACGAGAAACCGCATTAGTATCTCCTTTGCACGGCTTGATGACCACCGTTCTATTCTGGCTTCAACGCTTAACTTCGCCTTAGCCTTCCTTGTGACAATGAGCGCCTGTGACACGCAGCGTTTCGTACTGACAGACTGCTCGCTTGAGGTCTTCATCTAAAACTTGTTTACCCTTGCAGGGTCCGGTAGGGATCGGGTTTGCGAATCGTTTGGGCAATGTTATCTCTCTTTCCCAGGTGTCTGATCGCCTCGATAGCTCTCTCATCGTTTGATAGTTTCGTTCGCCGATTTCAAGCATCTCTCCCTGAGAGATCTCCTTTCCGGTGAGCGCAGCGAGTAGAGCAAGGATCCGTTTGTACGGGTAATAAGGCCCCACTGCTTTGCTTACCGAGACGAACGCGCACATGACCAGTGAATTGGTAAACGACATCAGGTTTTCATAGATCAGACACAGGTCGGGTTTTCGCTCCCATCCGCACCAGTCCACCGTTCCGAGAACCCCAAGTTCTGGAGTCGGATCCTTTACATCGATGAACATCTCATCATCGAATCCTTCCATGTGGGTCGCTCCTCGTGGGCTTGTCACATAGCTGATCCCCATTCCTTTCTTTGCACGGGGATCGTGCATGGGTACTGCTTGTCCCCGGACGTGAACGGAGATAGTTCTTCCCCACTCCTTTTCCAAGGCACCCATCCCCTGGCTGAGAAGCCTCCCCAGCCCCTCCCTCTTGGCAATCTGATCGATCATCATGACAAGGGCACTTCCGTCACCCCAGGCTATCCCTTCATTACCAAGAAATCCCTTTTCTGTTGCTTCCATAGCGGCTGCAATCGCCACCCCGGTAGCAATTGTATCTATGCCGTATTGGTTGCATTTCTGTCCAGCTAAAGCGATGACTGATAGGTCATCGACGAGACACATTGAGCCGAACGAGGCGATCGTCTCATATTCCATTCCTCCATAGTCTGCTAACACTTCCTGCCCCTGAAATGTTGCTGTGACTTCGCGCTTACATCCCACCGGACAACCGAAGCAGGTGTTTCTCCTTACAAGGATCGATTTCGCAATCTCCTCCCCAGAAATGTGAGAGGCGCCCTCGAATACTCCCTCCTGGAAGTTCTTGGTGGGCAAGATGCCGAGTTGATTCAGTTCCAGGACGCACTTAGCCGTTCCGAGATCCCTGCGCCTATGTGTTGCTGGATCGAGCATCAACCACTTGGAGAATTCCGCTCGCAGTTGTGTAAACCGCTTTGTGTCGTAAATCGTTTTCTGTTTTTCCCCGGCAACTACTACCGCCTTGAGCCGCTTGGATCCCATGACGGCACCGAAGCCAGGTCGACCGGCGGCGCGACTCACGTCGTTCAAGATGCAAGCATATTGAACACGATTTTCTCCACCAAGACCGATCGTTGCCACGCGCGCCCCGGGGTGCTTCTTCCGAAGTAGTTGATCGGTTCTCAGGACATCCCTCCCCCACAGCTCTGCAGCATCGAGGATTTCCACCTTTCCTGATTGAATGAGAATATAGACAGGTGAGTCTGATTGTCCGCGGATTATGAGTCCATCGAAGCCTGATCGACCAAGCACATGAGGGAAGAAACCACCTGCGTATGAGTCGCTGACGCTTCCTGTAACAGGGGAAACCGCGAGAACCGCATTGCGACTTCCTCCTGCTATCCCCGTCCCTTGGAATGGACCGGTGGCGAAAATGAGGATGTTCTCAGGCTCCAAGGGTGATGCTTCTTTTTCAAGCTCATTCAGAAGAAGGCGTGCCCCGATCCCCCTTCCGCCAAGGTAGGAGTTGGACCATTCCCGTGGGATTTCGTATTGAGAAACGTTTCCCGTTGATAGATTAATATCCGCGTATTTCCCAAAGACACCGAATGACAATGCAGTCCTCCTTATTAACTGAATCAATCCTGCATACTACACACTGCGGCGTGGATCTAGTGCATCGCGCAAGCCGTCTCCGAGTAGGTTAAAACCAAGCGTTGCGAGCATGATTGCCAAACCGGGGATGGTGGCAATGTGCGGCGCGACGACAACATAATTACGACCGGAGGCGATCATCTCAGCCCAGGATGGAGTTGGCGGCTGAATACCGAGCCCAAGGAAAGTCAACGCTGACTCCATTAAGATTGCATACCCCATGTACAGCGCTGCATAGACGACAATTGGTGGGATGATGTTCGGGAACAGATGAATTGCCATGATCCGTATCGCGCGGTTTCCAATTGCCCTAGCAGCTTGGATGAATTCTCTGTCTCGAATGGCGATAACCGCTCCTCGTGTCTGGCGAGCGAAGATGGGAACACCCCAAATTCCGATTGCCAGAATCGTGTTCCAGATTCCGGGGCCAAGGGCGCTCACGATCAAAATCGCAAGCAGAAGGTATGGAAACGCCAGGAATATGTCCATGATCCGCATGATGACTTCATCGATCACCCCTCCGAAGTACCCCGCAATCAAACCGAATAGCGTGCCGAACACAATGGAAAGAAGAATTGACATGGAACTCACTAGCAAGGCGTACTGCGTGCCGTAAAGGATCCGAGAAAGGATATCCCGGCCGAATTGGTCGGTTCCCAACAAGTGGGTCTTATTCGGCGGTATGCGCTTGTCACTGAGATTCTGCTTCAATGGATCCATCGGAGAAATCAAGGGAGCAAAAATCGCAATGAAGATATAAATCGCAACGATCACCATCCCGATGATGGCCAAACGATTACGCAAGAAGCGCCGAAGCACCCGTCTTCGATTGCCGGCTTTGGTTTGTCTACTCATTGGTATGAAATCCGTGGATTGATGAGAGCGTATGAGAGATCGACTAACAGGTTCACCAGAACGTAGATTAACGCCAGTACCACTACAACCCCCTGGATGAGGACGAAGTCTCTTCGGAAAATGGCGTGCACCGTCAATCGTCCAAGCCCCGGCCACGCAAAGACACTCTCCGTGAGAATGGCCCCCCCCATCATCTGTCCTACCTGGGATCCCAAGACCGTCACAACCGGGATGAGACCGTTCCGCAAAGCATGTTTGAACAGAACAGTCCATTCTTTCAACCCCTTTGCCCGGGCCGATGTGATGTATTCTTCCCTCAGGACTTCCATCACGCTGGACCGGACCATCCGTGTCACCATTCCAATCGATGCCGAGGCCAATGTCACAGCCGGTAGGAACAGGTGGCGTAATCCACCGTATCCCCCCACGGGGAAGAGACGAAAATTCAGACTGAAGAAAAGGACCAAAACGATGCCGGTCCAGAAAACAGGCATGGATAGGCCGGCAAGTGAAAACAACCGAACGATATTGTCCAGTACCGAATTGGGCTTCGCCGCAACAATGGTCCCCAAGGGGATGCTCACCACCAGAACTAGTAACATAGAAACGCCTGTTAGTTCCAAGGTAGCGGGCAGAGTTTCCATAATTTCCTCCGAAACAGCTCTTTTCAGGGTGATAGACTGCCCCAGATTGCCGCAGAACAGATCGCCTACGTAGCGCAAATACCGAACAAAGAAAGGCTGATCAAGATTGAGCTCATGGCGCAAAGTTTGGATTGACTCGGGGGTCGCAAATTGTCCCAGCAGCAGTTCGGCGGGATCGCCTGGGATGAAGTCAAGTGTCGCTGTAACGACAAGGATGACACCGAGGATGACGGGGATCATCAATAATAATCGCCTTAAGAAATACGCAAACATCCCACCCCTCCTGTGTTATGCGACCGAGCCCAGGAAACGAGCCCACCCACCTTCCTGTGGGTGGGCTCGCCACATTCTACCTACAGGTTCTGTTTAGTAGTGGACCGGATACAGATCGAGGTTGTACTCGACCGGGTGCATCCGTAGGTCTTGTACATCCTTACTCAGGACGGCCATTTCCTTTGTCGTGTAGATCGGCACGAAGGGGCAGTCAACCGCGATGAGCACTTGCGCACGCGCGTAGATCTCTTTGCGCTCGTCTTGATCTACCGTGACGCGTCCGAGTTTGACCAAACGGTCAACCTCTGTGTTGACGTAGCGGAACGAGTTCCAGCCGGTTGGTGGGGTGAGCTCAGAGATGAACATGGAATGCAGCGTATAGTCGGCGTCGGCGTTCGTTGTCACCCAACCGAACGACAACAAGTGATACGGAAGCTCTGCGGAGCGGGACTTACTGAACGCGGTTGCCCATTCGAAGATGACCAGTTTGACCCGGATGCCAACCTCCCTGAGTTGAGCCTGGATCGCCTCGGCGATCTCGATATCCTTCAGGTAGCGGCCCTTCGCAGGCATGAAGCTCAGGACGAGTTCCTCACCGTTCTTCTCCACGAATCCGTTGCCGTCTTCATCCGTCCAGCCAGCCTTGTTGAGCAGCTCGATGGCCTTCTGTTTGTCGTAGGGATACATCTCCTCTGTATCCCATCCATAGAAGCCGAACACACCGGGAGCCAGCAAGCTAGTCTTTGTGGGGCTAGCGGCGCCTTCCAGGATGTTCTCCAGGATCGACGCTTTGTCGATAGCGTAGGCAATCGCGTGGCGCACCCGGATGTCATCGACGGGAGGCTGGGAGAGATTGAACTCGAGATAAAAGATTCTCAATCCATTTGTCTCTTCGATATTGAATGCGGGGTCTGCTGCGAACGCCGGCAATTCGGCCGGTGAGGGTTTGAGCACCAGGTCAACTTCCCCCGTTTGCAGAGAGAGCATGCGGCTTCCCTCCTCCGGGATCACGCGGAAAATCACCTTGTCAAGGGCAGGGCGCCCGCGCCAGTAATTCTCATTTGCCACCAATGTGATGTGATCTCTGGTACGCCACTCCTCGAATTTGAACGGCCCGGTCCCCACAGGGTGGCGACCATATTCGTCACCGTATTTTTCAACCGCGGCAGGACTTACTATTCCCGTATAGACCATTGCCATTGTTGAAAGGATCGGTCCGTAGGGGTTGCCGGTAATGATGTCGACCGTGTAATCGTCGATGACCTTAATTTCGGTAATTGGGTCTGCGCCTAAGGATGCCCAGTTTGCCCGCGGCTCGCCAAATAGAGCCCTGTCGAACGTAAATTTCACGGCTTCGGCAGTGAACGGCGTTCCATCGTGGAAAGTTACACCCTTACGCAAGTAGAACCGCAACGTTGTGTCTGACAGGAATTCCCACGACGTCGCCAGTCGTGCTTGGAGTTCCATATCAGGATTGAGGATGATCAGCGGTTCGATAATGTTTGAGTAAACCCACGCGCCCGGCGCCGTGGTTTCCTGGTTCGAATCAAGTGAGATTGCATCGGATGGTCGAGCGATCACAAGAGTGTTGTCGCGAGCCGACCCGAAGCAAACAATCGTCAGTGCAGTAAGCACGAGAAGTGGAATTACAAAACAACTAAATAGCCGTCGATTAGTCATCTGATAGCCTCCTTGATTATTAGACAATCTACCTTCGCTGAACTACGTTTTTCCCTTTACTTCCTCTTGCAGTTTGCCCATCACCTCCTTATGATATTCTAAGTTAAAGTGGTAATCGTACTGATTTGAATTCCTCAATGAAGTCGGCAATATACCGCGCGATTGCATCGATGATTTCCTCTCCTTTCTGTGCTGTTGCTGCGGTTGGGGGGATTGAATGATCCGCGTTTGGAAATAAGCCGTACTCGATCATGTCGCCGGTATCTGTGTAGTCTCTCGTTCGGAGACCAACATGCACAGGAGCATTCCTAAAGCGACAGTCTCGGATGTCATTCAACAGGAGCTTCTCAGATAAGTTCTTGCGCACTGGCACACTGGCCTTATCCAGATCGACAAGGTTGCTATTAATTGCCAACATGATACTGGCCTCCGTGTGATCCCCATGTCCGACCAGAGCCCATTCTGGGTTAAGGAAGCCTGCCACCTCGAACCAGGAGATGCTCGCGGCAAGAACATCCTGATCTCGAAGCGCACTCATCACGCTCGTTAACGAACCTTGATTCCCTCCATGAGCATTGCTGAACACAATGTGTGTCACGCCATACTTTACAAAATAAGAACACACCTCACTATAGACCCGAGTCAATGTTTCTTCGGTGAGTGAGAGCGTGCCTGGGAAGTCGGCATGATAATCGGCGTACCCAATCGGAATTGTAGGTGCTACGACAACGGGGCTGATTTTGCTGATCCGACGTCCGATGGCACGAGCGGCCAAGAAATCCGTACCTACAGGCAGATGTGGCCCATGCTGTTCGACACTCCCCGTGGGAATTACTGCTATTTTAGTTTCTGCTAGTGTCTTCTTTGCCTCTGGCCATGTCAACTCTTCGAGAAAGTATCCCATTTCTTTAAACCTCCAATGACTCTGTTTCTTGAGGGCCGAGGAAAAGCCGCTCTGAAGCCAGAAAGTGATGTTCTACAACCTGAGCGATCCCTAACTTATCTCTTGTCTCAAGGGCGTTCAGGATGGCCTGGTGTTCTTCAACCATATCCTCACCGTGTTGAGTCATATACTGGAAATTGACCTGTGTGGCAACCTGTTGATGGGTAATCGCAAGAAGAGGAGAGAGCGCTCGCTGGAGGAACGGATTCTTCGCCGCTTGTGCAAAGCTTAAGTGAAAATCTCGATCTGCATCAGCATAGTCGTCATAATTCTTTTGGGTGATAGCCTCCTCGATTCGCTCAAGGCTCTCCTGCAGCGAAGAGATGTCATGCTCGTCTGCTTTCTCAACAGCCAGTTTTGCAAGAATGATCTCCACGCTCTTGCGGGCCTCCCACACCTCTCCCAGGCTCTTGTTTTCTCGCAAAGCAGCTAGAGTAGGCCCCAGCCCGACAGCACTATCTACATTATTTTGAATGTAGGTTCCATCACCTATTCTTCTTTCAATAATGCGCATTACCTGTAAAGCACTGAGCGCTTCGCGAATAGCTGCTCGCCCTACACCGAGGTTTTCGGCCAAGATACGTTCCGGGGGAAGTTGGTCTCCTACACGATATCGCCCTTCTCTGATCGATCGCAGTATCTCATCAACTACAAAAGCAGTGCGGCTCTTTCGTTCGGGAAACTTCGCAAACTCTTGCACTAGTAACACCTCCCGCGATCAGTACCTCATACCGGTCGGACCTATAACCAGTATAACAGATATGGATACCTACTGTCAAGATGGTCACAAGAATGACTGCAGCAAAAGCATGGTTGGCGCAGGAGATCTAGGCCAGAAGTTGACTCCAGATGATTCAGACCATATAATGGTCAGACCGGTTTGATCTCTAACCAACTGGACTTGGTATCCAGTCTCAGTCTGGTAATTCTATTTGAGGAGTCACTGCGAGGGCGCTAATGAGGGTGATGACCATGATTTCTTCAGGGGTCAATAGCGAGAAGCTGGTGCACATTGTCATTGAGGAGGTAAGGCCCAAAGTATGAAATGGAAACGATATTACCGAAGTGAGTTCGATCGACCAGGCACAAGAGAGTATCTCGATACGATATTCTCCAGCGCCGAAGAGAGTGCGTCTCTGGATTCTTCAATCAATGCAGGTAGCATCTTGTCCTTTCCCCATACTGCCTTACACTATGCTGCTGTGCATCATGCGAGGGTGATTGTCTCGCTCTACCGAGCAGGCGTCGAGCAAGTTATCACTCTTGGTGTTCTTCACCTCTGGGGTCATCCAGCGTCTTCTTCGCTCTATCGCCAAGCAATGGCCTCTGAGGAGGAACCATCTGTGCGACAGAAGGCGCTTTCCGCGTTGGCGGGGGCATTTGCGCCAGTAGATGATGTAATGCAGACGCCATTCGGGAAGATATCGTTCGACCTTGCTGCGCTGCCAGAAAGTGATATTCTGCGGCGTGATGAGCGAGGATTGCTAGCAGAGGAATTTTCTCTTGATACCTTTTTTAGCCTCCTCCATTACTACTATCTGACCCATGATCATCCGCTGCCGCGAATCGTTCCGCTCTACATTGGAATGACTAGAGACCCCTGCACAGGATCATTTGCGATGGCTAGGCAAATTGCTGCTGCCCTGCGCAGCATGATCACCACGAAGACAGCAGTTGTCGCGACTGGTGACGTTGTCCATTATGGGTCTGGGTACTCTTCGCAGGAAGTAATGCTCGGCATGGCCACAGATGTGGGTGAGCTAGAGAAGGCACTCAGAGATGAGCTTGAAAAGGAGTTAGCCTTGGTGATAAACAAGAAGGAATATCAGCGGGCCTTCCCTAAACTTGACAGATTCTTGAATAATGATCAGCGCTATCTTCTACCCGTCATAGCGGAGATACTGGGAGAGGAAGCAAATTACGATATCATTTCCTTCGGACTATCTGATTATTCCTCTATTAATGACGTGGTTTCCCCGTGTGTAGTGGCTTCCAGCTTGGTAGCCTATGGGCCCAGTGAGTTATCTGGAGGAAAGAAGAGACATGACCAGTAAGCCTCAGTTTACTGTCATTTCTGGGGGGACAGTCTATTCACCTGAATCGCTGGGCAAGAAAGACATCCTTATTGCGGGGGGACGCGTTGCCTTTATAGATACACACGTTGATTTTCCCACGAGTGTGCCAGTGGAGCGTATCAATGCGACGGGAAAGATTATTGTCCCTGGCTTCATCGACCTGCATGTGCATGTGCTTGGCGGCGGCGGGGAAGATGGTCCCGCATCACGTGTGCCGGAGATTTCTATTGAGAATCTTGTCTGTGCGGGGATAACAACTGTTGTTGGTGTCCTTGGTACAGATGCGATTACCCGGAGCCCAGAAGCGCTCCTGGCGAAGATTAAGGGGCTTCGTGCACAGGGGCTAACGGTCTATATGTACACTGGCTCCTACCATCTTCCTTCGGTAACGATTACCGGAAGTGTTGACCGCGATATTGCCCTAATCAAAGAGGTGGTTGGCGTCAAGATTGCCATCTCCGACCACCGTGGATCACAACCGACGGTGGAAGAACTAACCCGCCTTGCTTCGCTGGCTCGTGTTGGAGGGATGCTTGGGAAGAAACCGGGTATTGTGCACGTTCATGTTGGGGCAGGACCTGCGGGACTTGCGCCTATCATCGAAGTGGCTCAGAAAACATGCATTCCTATTCGTCAATTCTTGCCGACACATGTCAATCGAAGCCTGGCACTATTGAAGCAAGGGGCAACATACGTTGGGAATGGCGGCCATATTGACCTGACTGCGCATGCCACGTCGGATAGAGGCAATCCAATTGACGAAATCGGTGCACTGCTCGATAGTGGTTGCGATCTATCGGCAGTCACAATTAGCTCCGATGGGAACGGGAGTATGCCTAAGTTCAATGAGGTTGGCAAATTGATTGGGATGAAGACAGGCTCGGTCGATATCTTGCATGAGACATTTGTTGATCTCGTGCAAACAGGACCGCTAGGCATCCCCGAGGCGCTACAGTTCTTCACAGCCAACCCTGCCGAGAGATTAGTGCAATCTGCAAAGAAGGGAGTTATAAGCGCCGGTGCCGATGCCGACCTTCTTGTGCTTAATGAGGATCTCAAAATCGACAAGGTGTTTGCCCGGGGACGCTTGTTTGTGGATGAAGGGAAAGCCATTATCAATGCAGGACTTGATAATAACTGAATTCGTGACACGCATCAATCTGGCAAGTAAGTTCGCCGTGTGTTGTTGCTTCGTCTGTGGTAACCTTCACGGCGAGGCAGAGCGGAGAAGTCGGGACCACTATAAAAGGAGTATAAGTGAACAATCAAAAGGAAAGGGCGTGTGCCTTTGTAGAAACGATCGCCGATCAACTGATCAGTGTGAGCCGGGATATCTATGAACACCCGGAGCTAAAGTTCGAGGAGTTCAGGGCATCGAAGCTTCTCGCGAAGAATATTCGGGAAGGTGGATTTGCAACACAGTTAGGTGTAGCCAAACTTGAGACAGCAATCCAGGCCGATCATCCAGCGGTGAGCGATGGACCGACAGTTTCTATCATTAGCGAGTACGACGCCCTTCCCGGTATCGGGCACGCCTGCGGACATAACCTAATCGCAGCCGCTGGTCTGGGGGCCGCCCTTGCTGTCGGAGCGATCAAGAGTGATCTTCCTGGCAAGCTTGTTTTCTTGGGTACCCCTGGGGAAGAGGGAGGCGGCGGGAAGGTACTGATGGTTGATGCCGATCTGTTCGCCGGGGTCGATGCGGCGATGATGTTCCATCCCTCATCACGCACGGTCGTAGATTGCAAGAGTCTGGCGATCACGGAGGTTATGATCAAGTTTACCGGCAAGGCATCGCACGCTGCTGGTTCGCCGGAGAAGGGGATCAACGCCCTCGATGCTGTCATCCAGACGTTCAATGGAATAAACGCCATGCGTCAGCACATCAAGGACGGAGCGCGCATCCACGGGATCATCACCGATGGTGGCGCGAAGCCAAATATCGTTCCCGAACATGCAGCAGCTAACTTCTACGTGCGCGCACTGGAAAACGACTATCGTGACGAGCTTCTTGAGAAACTGCGCGCCTGCGCACAAGGGGCGGCTCTTGCAACCGGGGCAACGCTCGACTTCAAGATTGTCGGCCACTCGTACAAGGCGATGAAGCCAAACCGTGCCATCGGCAACGCGTTTGTGAAGAATCTGGCAGAGCTTGGTGAGCCTCTGAACCCGCCGCCGCCGGATGCGGGTATGGGCTCAACGGACATGGGCGATGTCAGTCAGGTCGTCCCCTCAATCCATGCCTACATCCAGATCTGTGATGAGAATGTTGCGGGGCACTCGCGCGAATTCGCGGAGGCCGCGATCTCCAAGCGTGGACTCGATGTGATGCTCATCGCCGCCAAAGCGATGGCGATGACTACGATCGACATCCTGACGAATCCTGAGTTAGCGAAGAAGATGTGGAAGGAGTTTCGCACCGCCTGACACGGGGTGTGAAAGTTCTACCAGCATCGAAACGGAGGGTAGAGGAATCGCTATCCTCCTGTTTGGTAACTATCTGAGCCCCTCGTCTGTCGTGCCATCCGGGAGCATGTTGTCTGGGTGCGGCTCTCCTCGCTCCTCCATCTGGTAGCGTACGCATACCTTCCAGTTGCCTTGGCAGTACTCGTCGACCCATCTTGCATCGAGTCTTCCCGCGTCGTAGAAGTGTTTCATCGGGCAGACCGGATACCACTTACATGCCTCGGTTTGATTATGCATTTACCACCACGCCGGGATGTTCACACTGATCCCGATGGAGCCGTACGGCTGGAAGGAAGTTCCGTTGACGCCAAGTGCAAGGTCTATGGGAATGGAGAACAGATCAAATCCAATCCCCATGCCCAGGCGTTCGATCCCTCCCGTGGGGACAATCGACAGGCCCCAGCGCACGTCGATAATCCAGATCCTCGCTTCGCCACCAATCGTGATGAGGAGCGTATCTTCAGATAGGGAGAGGTTCGCTGTCAAGGTCGCCCCGGGGATGGCGTAGAGCGCTGCGCCAGCTTGGAATTCAATTGGAAGGCCGTCACCGAACAGGCTGGAGCCGATGTGCATGACGCTTGCTCCAAGCGCCCACGCCGCTCCACGATACAGCGCCCCTGCATGAAAGGAGATCCCTGTCTGTGCTCCAAATGCATAGGCCACTCCCAGGCCAGCGGTCGTGTCTGCTAGAATCGGGAAGGCGAACGTTCCCCACGTCTCCTGATCGCTCCCTTGTTTGTACATACTCCAAGCAACGGTGGGGCTGTCCTGCGCGGCAATAGATGCTCCAACTAGGAGCGTTGCTTCACTGGTCGATGACATGGTCACCAGGAACGTCCCGTGCACTCCAGGCGAATCGAGCGCTCCGGCTGAGTTCCAGAGCGGTGCCAGTGGGCCTGAGCCGACAGCCGTGTGGGCAGGCCCCATTCCTGGATCGATCGGTACGCCGAGCGCGTTGAGCGCTGTCAGCACAACGAGAAGGATAACTACGAGTAGGTATCGGTTCATCGCTACCAGGGCGAGACGACGTGAAAGGCCTCTACACAGTCCGCTTGTGGGTCAATGGTGCGGGAGGACACGTTTGAGTATTGAACCTCGATCCCAGACACGAATTCCTGCAGTACCTTTGCTACTCCTTCCATGAACGCACGCTTGTGAATCGAGCAGATGTCACGATGCTGCACTCCGGTTTGCTTTTGCGCCACTGGAGAAGGGCAGTAGACATTGCTTTCTGTCTTGAAGTAGACAGTGTCCTTGTCTCTTTCGAAGATCGGTTGATTCCCTCCGCGCCGGATGAAGAACTCCTGGAGGAGGAGAAGCAGGCTTCCAGGAGGGTCTTCGACCATTCTCTCTCTGGAGATAGCTCCCTCCTTGAGCAGGGCGAGGAGGAGATCGTAACCGCTCTCGTACCCACAGGAGAAGTAGTACTTGTGCACGGCCGGGTAGGCGCCGTCTCCGAACTCGTCGATCATTGCTTTGATGTCGAGATACTCCTCTACTCGCACCTCGCAGCTTAGGTTATCGTCACTATGTACGCGTT
>Ga0307990_1002628_pt1 | contig 14284 bp, 10 predicted proteins | sample EllFjometagen129_FD_203168 | JGI IMG/M metagenome (GOLD analysis project Ga0307990, IMG submission 203168) | Marine microbial communities from Ellis Fjord, Antarctic Ocean - #129 | ecosystem: Environmental > Aquatic > Marine > Unclassified | place: Southern Ocean | collected 2014-10-08
GGTAATATCCATGAAATAAGGGGTTTTGGATTGGGCTTGTATTATGTTAAAACTATTGTAGATCAGTTGAATGGTAAAATTGAATTGACTAGTGAACTAGGGAAGGGATCAAATTTTGAATTGATTTTTCCTTCCGTAGCAATAAAAACTTAAAATTATGCAAGAGATAGATAATAAGGTTAAAATATTATTTGTTGAAGATGATCCAAACCTAAGTATGATAATACAGGATTATCTTGAGATGATTGGCTATGCAGTTGATCATGCTGCTGATGGGAACAAAGGGCTGGAATTATTTATTAGTAACTCTTATCAGCTTGTTATTCTGGATATTATGATGCCAAAAAAAGATGGGTTTACTGTAGCGAAAGAAATCAGGGAAAGTAATAGTCTGGTTCCTATAATTTTTTTAACGGCCAAAAACCTTAAAGAAGATCGTATTAAAGGTTTTCAGGTTGGGTGTGATGATTACATAACAAAACCCTTTAGTACTGAGGAACTTAGTTTGAGGATTAAAGCAATTCTTAAAAGATGTGTTATTATGGAGCAAACGCCCGTTGAGGTGCTTAATAATCCAGTTCCGATTGGAAGATTTGTTTTTGATAGTTTTAATATGACGTTAACGATTGATAATTCAGAGAGAATTTTAACACGCAAAGAATCGGGACTATTAAAGTTACTTTGTGAAAACATAAATAATCTATTGCCAAGAGAAGTTGCAATGGAAATAGTGTGGGGAGAAAATGATTATTTTATCGGACGAAGTATGGATGTGTTTATTGCAAAACTTAGAAAATACCTAAAACCCGATCCAAATGTCAAGATAAGTAATGTTCATGGGATTGGTTTTAAACTGGAAGTACTAGATTAGATATTAATCTTCCCAAAAATCGGGTGGTGTTATGGACCCACCGTCCTTACGGCAATCAAAACACTCATAACCAGGGCCAAGAGCCCAGCCATTAAACATTATGTCGTCTATATATATGGGCCAGACAGACTCGGGGTAGAATTCAATAAATCGTAAATCAAAATCAGGTGTGCAAATATCGTAGTGAAATGGTATAGGTGGACGATTGACATAAATTCGTTTCTTAGTTATTCCAGCTACAATAAAATATCCCAAAACCGATTCTTCTTTATTTGTCACATTATGTACATTCCCAACTATTTGAATAGGTTGCCGTGAATAATAGTCACCCTGCTCGATATTTTGTTGATTCAATCCGTTAAAAAAATTAAAGGCATCTTCAGAAATTGACAATTGGTTAACAAGTAAGCTATATCTGATACTTAATGCTTTTGAATCGGTGGATGCATAGTTTAAAGGGAATTTTGTTATAATGGGCTGGTCTAAAAATTTTGTAGAAAAAAGATACATTTCACTTATATTAGATGTATGCCAGCAAGTACGGAGCGAGTCGGGATCAGGAAAGGGGTAAAAATAACCTTCCCATACCCAGTCAATATCAAATGTTGATTTGTATTTAAAGGTTTGAGATAGCTTCCATAAGTAATAACTAGTGTCAGATATATTATTACTGTGGCTGTCAATATAAAACTGGAGCCCTTTAATTAAATGAGTACCACTTTGATATTCAGGAGATTCAACAATACTATATACCGAATCGATTTGCGCTGATGATTTTAAGATGCAAAGATCAGATTCATAACTCCTACCATCTGGTAAACTTATACGAAGTTGATATGAATTGCCTATCTCACCACAAAAAGAATTATCTAAAACATGATATAATCCTGGTTCAGTTTCTATAAGAGGGATTTCAACATTATTTTGATCAGAAATATTTAGTGACGCCCCACTAAGTGGCATAAAATCTTCTTCGGTTAAAGGGCTTGAAATCGATAACCTAACAATAGTGGATTCAGTAACATTGGAAAGTATCCCATCAACAACAAGAACACCTTCGTATTTATCCACAATTGGAAAGTATTTTTCTACACATGAAGTTATAGCAAAAAATAAGAGTAATATTGTTATTACTTTCTTAAAATAATACATTTATTATAGGTTTAAATAGCAATCTAAATAAATATGACATATCATTAGTTTATTCCTCCCAAAAGTCTGGGGGAGTTAATGAACCACCTTCGTCACGACAATCAAAACACATAAGGCGTCTCCCCATGGCTAATCCATATTCAGTTTGCGTGAGATATATTGGCCAATGACTTTCGGGTATGAACCGAATCCACGGCATAGATTCAAAATCAGGCTGACAGATATAATAGAAAAAAAGTAATTTTGGGCGATCTGTATAAATACGTTTTTCGCTAACTCCGGCAACCATAAAATATCCCAATACTGGTTCTTCAATATCTGCTATATTATTTACATTTCCCCTCACTTGAATAGGTTGTTCAGAATATAAACTGCCTTGTTCGATATTTTGCTGTTCCAGAGTAATATAGAAATCAAAAGCATCTTTAGAAATTGATAACTGTTTTATTAACAGGCTGTACCTAATGCTAAGTGACTTTGATTCTGTTGAAACATATACTAAAGGAAATTTTTTAATTTCAGAATTACCAAAGTATTTTGTTGAGAAAACATAAATATCGCTTATCTGGCCTGTGTACCAACAAGTACGTAGTGAATCAGGATTAGGGTAGGGGATAAATTCGCCTTCCCAAGTATAGTCGAGGGTAAAAGCTGCCTCATATTTAAAAGTTTGTGTCAATCTCCATAGATAATAACATGTATCGTTAATGTTAGGAGAATGATTGTCGATATAGTACTGAATTCCAAATAACGTTTTATTGGAATTTTTGGCCTTATGCCTTTCTTTAAAGCCATAAACAGAATCAATAGGGGAGGGAGTTGCTAAACGGCAGACCTCTGATAAATATTTTTTCCCGTTGGGCATGTTTATGTGAAGTTGGTAAGAACTTCCAATATGCCCTCTAAAGGAACTATCCATAGCTATATAAGTGCCCGGCTCAGACTCAATCAGAGGTGTTTCGATTTGATTTTCATCAGTAATATATAATTCACCATCAATAGCAGGTATCATTTCCAGGTCATTGATTGGACTTGAGTAAGATAATTCAATATATACAGGTTCTACTCCATTAGTAAGCATTCCATCCACAACAAGTACATTTTCATATTTATCGACAAGTGGCCAGTATTTTTCAATACATGAAGTAATGCCTATGAGTAAGAATAGCAATATAATTATGTTCTTAATTCTCATAATTTATTTTTCACACAAATAGTAATTAACCAGAAGTATATATTATTCTATTGTTATTCAGTTAAAGTTGAGCAGGGATAACCCTAATCTTTTGTTTTCCAATAATTTTAGATTTGTTTTTTAAGCTGGTAAGCAGTATTTCATATTCGGCAATTCCGTCAGGAGCAGTAATTAACAGTTTTTTTGAATCGTTGTGCTTGTCATAAATGTTCCAGTAAACTGTGTTTGCAAAATTAGCTTCCCCGGAAGTATTATGTAATGAAGAAAAAGGAATAAAACATATATCAGGTTTTAAAGTTTCGTATTCAACAAAAACACCGTCATTGGATAGGGGTAACCCAGCAAAGTTCCCTGTATTTGTTGTGATGTTAATAATGCTATTGAAAAATTGATTTCCATATGCATAAACATTGCTGGCAACATCAATTCTCTCAATTTCAGTTGGTTGTAGCTCCATGAGTTTGTCAATATTGTTATAAACTATTTGATCCACAAGTATTAATGGATCGTAATACTTTATGTTAAGATAATTGTCAGAAATAATAAATTCAAAATGTTCATCCTTTTTTCTTACTCTAACGAATGGAACTAATTCATTAAAAATTTCCGGCATAGATGACATCTGAATATAATCATCAAGTATTATTTGTTCAAGATTATTTCCAAATACAGGACGACCAGAACTTATGTGTTCCTCTATTTGTGATCTGGTAGAGTTAAATAGTTGATTAACCTGGTAGTTCAAATACATATTGGTAATCAAGTTTGTGCTAGAGCTATCTAAAATAAAAGGGGAGGTAACCCATGGGGGAGGAATTGGGCTATACCCGCTAACAATTTTTATATCCGGTCTTTCTCCTTCATTATTATTTATTGCAAGATAAATATCATGTTGTTTACTTAGTAAATAGAGAGGGATAACAAAGCTTCCATCAGCAGATGATTTTGACACATGAAATTGATGTTGCTGACCCAGTATAGAACAATAAATTAATTCATCCTGCATAGGTTGTTGGCTAACTGAATCTAATAATACCCCCTGAAGAGTTAACCCGTTTATTTCAGGTACAATCCATTCTGAATTTGGACGTTGTTTGTTAAGTATCTGGAGCAAATTATCACGAGACAAAGTAACAGAAATAGCGATTTGATCTAATACATCCTGGCTTGCTAACATGTTATTTGTTACATAATCATCAATATATAAAGGATTGTTGATAAGATACTTAGGTAGTAATTGTGATTTTGCGAAATGCGTTCCTTTTAATACAAAAGATACAGCAAGTGGAAAATCTTCTGGTTTGAACTCTGTCATGTCAATAGATAAGGTTTGATTAGGAACTACCAAACTATCTGTTAACATTATGTCTACGTTCTCTTTTTTTTGTGCCACATAGCAAAATTCTTCTAAAAAAATTGAGTCTTTGGTATCCTTTATAGAAATCAATAGCATACCGGCTCCAATTTTATTTATAGGATATTTGGCCAACATGTGGTTGTCAATTACTTTTACTTTTTGAGAATAGTACTGTCTGCTTGTGATATTCAATAATGATATTTGTAATTCTTGATCAGGAAGTGAAACATTTTTGAAGCTAAGTTCAAGTTCATTCGATTTCCTAGTAGTTGATAACTCAACAGGTATTTTTGATTGCAAAAACGTTTGGCTTTTCAGTGTATCTCCTGATTTGAGCATGATCAATATATGAAATTGATCGTCTTTATTAACTTTACGATTAAATCTTCCAATTCCGTTGGAATAGTAAATGCCTTTTTCAGAAATAGTTGATTCGTTAACAAACAATTCAACAGACCTTACTTCATTATATATCGCTTCCTCAATTCTATAGGCTATGTTTCCATTAGCCATACTAGCTATAGTAATTGGCTCTTCATTATGTGATAACGTAATTACAGGAAGTGGATGGAAAGGATTAATTACCGAAAGAATTACTGTTGTTAACTGCCAGGGTTCAAAATTCTCTTGGTATCTTGTGTAAGCTCTTAATTTATAATAACCGGTAATTGCTTGCTCAGGGATATTTAAATTTCCATTAGCAATACCTTCTTTAATGATTAATTTTTGTGATGCTACCACGTTATTGTCGATACCAAATAATTCAACATATAATACTTTACTTAGGGTAAGAGAAGTGTCTGCAGGAATTGTATATGAGGCACTAAACCAAATAGATTCACCACTTAGGTATAAATTTCTATCGGTTACAAGCGATACTTGCTCTATATTTTTAAATACTGCTTTTTGTGAAAAAGTACTTTCGTTTAATAACAGAAAAGTTAATAAAGATAGAACTAGGTATTTAGTTTTAGTTGACATAATATTATTTTAATTTTTCCAAAAATCAGGTGGAGTTAGTGAACCTCCATCCTCGCGGCAATCGAAACATGCTGCATTAGCTCCTCTTGCCATGGCTCCAGTAATAGGGACTATAACAATATAGATTGGCCATAAATTTGGAGGTTCATATCGTATAAATCGCATAGCTGGATAATCAGGTTCACATATTCCATAGTAAAAGGCTAACCCGGGACGATTTAAGTAAATTCGTTTTTCACTTACACCGGCAACAGTAAAATATCCTAATACAAGCTCTTCTGGATTATTCACATTATAAACATTTCCCTTTATTTGGACAGGCTGTTGTGAATATATATTCCCTTGACTACTATTCTGTTGTTGCAATTCACTCCAGTAATCGTACGCCTTATTGGAGATTGATAGCTGTTTAACAAGTAAGCTATATCTAATGGATAACTCTCTTCTTTGCGTTGATACATAATTTAAAGGGAATCTTGTTAAGACTGGTTTATCGAGGTATCTTGTTGAGAAGGTGAAAATACTGTTTACCTGCCTTGTAATCCAACATGTCCTTAATGAATCAGGGTTTGGGTAACGAATAAATTCTCCTTCCCAGGTATAATCGATATTAAAGGAAGAACGATATTCAAAGGTTTGGAATAAGTTCCAAAGGTAATTGCAAGTGTCTGAATTATTGTTATGATTATCAATATAGAATTGAATTCCTTGTATATCATGGTTATAGTTTAAGTTCTCATGTGATTCAATTAACCCATAAACTGTATCGATTGGTGCTGCTTCTGCTAATTGACAAAAATCAGATTCTAATCTATTGCCATTTGGAAGTAGGATATGTAATTGATATGAAGCACCAACTATTGCTCTAAATGAAGAATCCGATATTCTATAAAGTCCGGGATCTGTCTCAATTAAATGTATTTCTGTTTGTTGATTATCAAGAATATATAAATCTGCACCAGAAACAGGAATCAATTCGGCATCATCAATAGAACTTGAAACTGACAACTTTATTTCACCAGGATTATCTTCATTGGTAAGTAGTCCATCAACTACAATTATATTCTCATAGTCATTAATTTCAGGCCAAAATTTTTCTACACATGAGGTAATGCCAATTAGTAAAAACAGCAATAATATAATATTCTTATAAATCAACACTGAATAATGATTTGAATTAAAAGTGCTTAAGAACATATCTGTATTAATTTTTTTTATATGATTGTTGGTAATTGAATACCTGACATATTTTAAACCCTTATATAAAACAATTCTATTCATAATTTATCACTACCAAAAATCTGGCCGAGTTAAAGAACCACCTTCTTCTCGGCAATCAAAACAAAGTTCCAAAGTTGCCATCGCTTTAGCACCTCCAACTACTTCTACAATATAAATTGGCCAGTATCGCGGAGGTTCATATTGTAAAAATCGCATACTTTTAAAATCAGGTTCACATATCACATAATAATATTTCAATACCGGCCGACGTACAAAAATTCGTTTTTCGGTGATTCCGGCAACTGTAAAATATCCTAAAACAAGTTGTTCAGGATTATTTACATTATAAATATTTCCTTTCATTTGATATGGTTGACGTGAATAAAAATTACCTTGATTACTATTCTGTTCGCGTAATTCATCCCAATAATTAAAAGATTTTTCTGAAATAGATAACTGTTTAACAAGTAAACTATATCGGATGCTCAACTCTTTTCTTTGGGTAGAAACATAGTTTAAGGGAAAGTCTTTTATAACAGGCTTGTCAAGTCTTTTTGTTGAAAACGTGTAGATATTGCTTACCGTTGATGTACGCCAACATGTTCGCAATGAATCGGGGTTTGGATTTGGAATAAATGCTCCTTCCCAAGTGAAATCAATGCTAAAAGTTGAACGATATTCATAAGTTTGTATTAGTTTCCATAGATAATAGCAAGTGTCAGAGTTATCATTATGGTTGTCAATATAAAACCGAATTCCTTCGATGAGATGATTATAACTGAAGTTCTCCTGTTTTTCAGCCAGCCAATAAACTGAATCAATGGGTGTTGGTGCATTCATTTGACAGATATCTGACTCCAGTCTGCTACCATTTGGAAGTAGTATATGCAATTGATATGATGCACCAATTATTGCTCTAAATGAAGGATCCGATATTCTATAGATTCCGGGATCTGTTTCAATTAACAGTGTTTCAATTTGTTGATCATCCAAAATATACAAGGAGGCACCACTAAAAGGAATTAATTCCCCATCATTAATAGAACTCGAAACTGACAACTTAACTTCACCAGGATCATCTCCACTGGTAAGTAGTCCATCAACTACAATTACATTCTCATATTCATTAACTTCAGGCCAGAATTTTTCCACACATGAGTTCAATCCCGGTATTATCAATAATAGTATTATAATATTTTTAATCTGCATAATTCCCAAGCTTAAAGTCATATGTAATTGAGAATATTTGCGTTCCAAAAATTGACATTTTGTAACCGTTAATTTGACCATTTTCCGATTTGAAATAAACCGAATATGCATTTTTTCGTCCGGTAAGATTATAAACGGAGAAAATAAATACTCCATGAAGAAGTTTCTTTGCAACTAAATTTCCTTCTAATTTTAACGCAACATCAATTCTAAAATAATCAGGGATACGGTATTCATTACGCTGGGTGTAATGCAATATTTTTTGTCCGTTCAGATAATAAATTGCAGCAGGATAGGTAATAGGTCTGCCGGTAGAATAAATAAGGTTTCCGGAAAGAATAATTCTTCGGGATACTTTATAATTAGCAACAATGTTCAATGTATGTGGATGATCGTAGTTTGATGGGTAACGCTTACCAAAATTAATACTTTCTCCTTTTATTTTATCATCCACAAGCACTGATGAATTTGCATAAGTATAATTTATCCATCCATTTAATTTACCAAAAGGCTTCTTAATCATGGTCTCTATTCCATATGCATTAAGTTTGCCTTGTAATACATCTTGCTCAACATTCTGGCTTGTAACTAAATCTGCTCCATCCTTATACTCAACTAGGTTATTAACAATCTTATAATAGCCTTCCACTGATAATTCATAATTCTTCCCAAAGTTAGTGTACATGCCTACCGAAAACTGGTCGCCAACCATTGGTTTAATATTATAATCTGCCAGCTTCCATGTATCTGTTGGAGAAAGAGCGATAGTATTACTAAGCATAAAAATGTATTGATGCAAACGGTTATAACTAGCCTTTATAGAAAGGTTGGGATTCAGCAGAAAGATTGATGATAACCTATAATCAAGTCCTCCATATGTTTTTACAGGTTGGTTATTTCCATAATAAAGAGTATCGGCAATATTAATTGGAATTAGTGGTGCATTTGGTTGATATTGATAAACTGTTTGAGGGCCAAGATAAGAATACAGATTGTAACGTAACCCGGCAACTAAGGTAATAAGGGGTGTTATTTTCCACTCATCACTCAGATAAATGGCAGATTCCACAGCCTTTTCTGAGCCAAAATTAATAGGCACTTCAGATGACACGCTATCCAGTGGTAAATGTTCACCTCGGTCAAGTTGATATAGAATACCTGAGATGCCTGCATTAACAGTATGTTTGTCAGATGGACGAAGGTTTAAATCAGCCTTTACTTCATTATGGATTAATCGATAATTTTGTTTGTAGGCAGCAAATTCCAATTCTGAATTTTCTTCATCAAACCTGTAATCTGAATAAACAAAAGAGATATTTAAGTTGTCATTACTACTAAATCCATGAAGCCAGTCTATCGAAGCTCCCTGATTCTGAAACTGATACTTTGTACTATTGGATAATTTAATTCTGTCTTCACTGTAATAACCAAATATTTTAACTTTATTCTTGTTGTTTATAATGGCATCCATCCCAAGTACTACATCACCAAAGTATGCTTTGGAATCTCTAATTTCAGGATCCTCAACCATCCGTAATACCCAATCAGAATAAGTTGATCGAGCCCCAACAATAAAGCTTAGTTTTTCTTTTACTATTGGTCCTTCAACCATCAATCTTGCAGTTATGGGGCTGATACCGCCACGAGCGGAGAACTTTTCCATATTACCGGTCTTAGTGCTTATGTCAAAAATGGAGCTCAACCTACCACCAAACTTTGCAGGAATACTTCCTTTGTACATGGTGAAATCATCAATCATATCGGGGTTAAAAGCAGAAAAGAAACCAAATAGATGGGCAGTATTATAGACAGGTGCATTTTCAATATAGAAAAGATTTTGATCAGAAGGGCTTCCCCGAACATTAAAACCTGCAGCTCCTTCACCAACACTTGTAACACCCGGAAGAAGAAGCGCAACTTTAATAATATCACGTTCGCCCATTACAACCGGAATTTCTGAAATCATCCTGGCTGATATTCTTTCAAACCCCATTTGAGTTCCTCTTACATTATCATTTTGGGAAGATTTTATTTCAACCTCTTGTAACAAGTATAAATTCCGATCCAGTTTTGTATTAAGCTGACCAGAAGATAGTAGATTTATTTTTACATTACGCTCAATGCTTTCTAAACTATTGAATGTAAGTGTGTATTTTCCAGGAAGTAAATCCAGTTGATAGTAACCAAACTCATTGGTAGCTGTACCTAATTTTAATTCATTTATAAAAATAGTTCCACCTATAATAGGTTGTCCATCAGATGAGCTGGTCACAATTCCCGAAAGCTGGCATCTTTTATTTGCAATCTTGAGCTTTTGGCTTCCTATAATGATTGTCTTTGCAATATAAACTTTGCTAGTTGTTAACTCATCGTCATTAGATTTGGATTGAGTTTCTTGCTCTTCTTCAGAAATAAAATTAGGTACAGTAAAAAATCCCAAAGGAAGTTCCATTTTTATTGAGGCTCCTTTGGTAATAAAAAATGAACCGTTTCCATCTGTGGCTACCTTATAGCCATGTTTTTCGAAATTACTTTTCAAAACTGACATTAGTAACATTGTATCAGATGATACTTTCATGTTAAAATTAACTATAGAGTCAGGTTGTAAGTAATATGTAACACCAAATGCAGCTTCTGTCTCTTTTTGGAAGTCGGCCCATTTACTATTATCTAATTTATCAGATATAAAATGCGTCTGCTTTTGTCCAAATGAAATAACAGAATATAACAATGTGAACACTAATAATATGCCTATATTTAATTTAGAATTATTCATTAGCTAATTCCCTTTGGTGATTGTAAAATTCCATTAATTGCTTTAATTTTTCTAGTGTTGCTATTGATAAATCAATTTTATGCTTTCGAAAGTATGCTGAGAGTTCTTTTCGTGCTGATGGAAATGTTTTCAAGAAGGATTTTGTAGAATTAATGCGTACAGGTATACTGTCGGATATAAGAAACAATGTACGCTTTGTTTTGCTATGCCTGCCAAAGGGATATCTCTCATCAAATTGAGCTATAAATTCTTTTTTAAAACCAACATACATTGCGTATTTATTTGAATTAATAGCCAATAAATATGGGTATTTACTCTTAACATTCAAGCTTGCCGTAGAAACGAATAAGTAATCTTTAATTAAAAAGGAGTCAACGAGAACATCACTAAGATCAATTAATAATCTTGATCTGTTGGGTGTAATGTATAGCAGAAGCAGTTTTTGACTTTCTATGTTATAATTTATATTGACATCATTAAATGCTTTACCTCTAGTATAAACTACACCCTTTTCTAACTCTTGTGAATGCAAATACGGAGTTCCTAAGGCTAATCGGTTAGGTTGATAATACACAGAACCGTTAACCAGCAAATCATTATTTCCATAGATTTTTTGTGTTGAGTCGATAATTGAGATTAGTTCTTTTTCAGTATTTAGTGACTGACTAAAAACAAATAACGGTATAAACTGAGTACCGGCAAAAAGAAGTAAAAGTATATTACGATGCATGAAATTAATAATCATAGGTTTGTTTTTTGCTGAAATGTTTATTTTATTTACCTTAATTACTTAAATTTTACTTTGTTCACCAAAATTGATATTATTCAATATTTGAATAAAAGCAACTATTATTGTATTAATAAGAATGATTATTAAAATGATAGGCATTAAAATTTCCTCTTTTCCTATATAATATCCAAAGGCATTAAAAGTATTAAAAATGTACATATTAAAACCTATTATATATAGTAAGATAGTGTATAGGTTATTTCTTAAATGAACCCCTGTTTTCATACGATGATAAAGACAAAAATGTAACAAATTGTGTTAATATTTATTCTCAATAATTTCATTTTTTTATTTCCAATTTTTGAGGCTATTTCATCCACAATTGTTCTAAAAAAATATTTATTGATGTTGAATACTCAAATCATATGCCATATATACTAACCGTCTGAACACTATTTGTATAAGAGGTATTGATGCACATGCAATTCAAAATTTGCGTAAATATATTTTACACATGGTGTGCGTTTTATTACAATTATCTCTACCATCATTAAATGTATTAATTGATACAATGTATAAGATCTGTTTTACTGCATGTATTTCTTACAGACAAATGTAACAAATAAAAAGTTTGCAGTATTGTGTTTTTATCCTCAACAATTAGTATTTTGTTTAATCACCCATATGGTTATACCAATTATGATTCCATATTACCGATAAATAAATTGAATTATATTTTTCTTTATTGAGGTAGAAAATATTTGAATAGCCAAAGCTCTGGAAATATTTTCTAACAAAAAGAAAGGGAAAAAGAAACAATTTATATCGGTAATATGGGGTTATAGTTGGTATTATGTGTAAGGAATTATATTTTTCTCCGATAATAATGTTCTACAAAATGAAATTGGATACTGGAGCGGTGATACTTTAATATAGCTACTTGATGGGTTAAGCGTAGGCAGTGGAAAAAAGTTATTAAAGAAACTTATTGAGGATAAAGGTATTGCTATTCCTGAGAAGGATATTAAAAGAATTTTTGAGCCATTTTACATGCATCAGACAAAATGAATCATTAGAGTGGTTATGAATATGGGCAGGCTGGAGTAGGGATGAGCCTTACAATTCTAAAATGTAATGTAGAAACAGCAGGAGATAAAGTATGTTTTGAGAATAAGTTTTCATATCAAGATGGGAGAGAGAATACTGTGAAGTTAAAAATTATACGCCAAGTGTAAAAATTGTCTAATACTTTGTAATTTTCTTCTTTATTCTGCTTAAACTTTCAGGTGTAATACCAAGATAAGATGCCAGATATTTTTGTGGTATATGCTGTACAAGAGAATCATTAGCATTAAGCATTTCGCAAAAATAATCCTCAGCAGTTTTACTATGCATTTGCAGTTCTTTCAGCTCGCGTTGAACATATAATAGTTCAACCATTCTTCTGCCAACTCTCTCACCGGTTTTCGATTCTTCGTAAAGGCTCTGCATGTCATTGTAGGATATCCTAAAAGCTTTTACACTGGTTAAGGCTTCAACATTTATTAATGATGGCGTTTTTGTAATAAAAGAAACATAAGAGTTAAACGGAGATATAGGAAAATTAAACCTCAGAGTGTATTCAATATCATTTTTATATTGAAATATTCTTGTTACTCCATCAACCAAAAAGTACAAATAGTTCTCAATTTCGCCTGCTCTCAGTAACAATTCACTTTTATCAAACTCTTTATAATTCAGGCGCTTATCAAACAGAGCCCAATCTTTATCAGAAAATGGAACTATACTACTTATAAATCCGCGAATTTGCGTTTTATACATTTTTTTTATTTTTCGCTTCCTGAAAAGGTTAGAAGGATCAAATATATGAAAAAATCGATTGTTCATAACTTTAAGACAAAATCCATTGTTAATTTTTTAAATTGAAGTTAAATACCTTTTTATAAATCAATGAGAATTTGTTATAAGCAAATTCTTGATGGCTTATATTTGTGTATTGTCAAATATGTTTTTGTTTTATTCTCTTATTTTTATTAATATTATCTATCTTTCTATAATCAGCTTATTTGTTAAATTTATCTCAAAATTTGTAACATTTACAAAATATACCCCCGGTGGTAGTACGCGGATACTTATAACTTGCCCTGATTTATAGTTCTCTAATATTGTAACTAACCTTCCGTGAATATCAATAATGCTAACAGTGGCTGGATTTTTTGATTTATAATCAGTAATAAAAAAGTCATTTGCCGGATTTGGATAAAGTTTAGTTCCATTTCCTTCAATGTTTTCAGGAATATCAAGCAAAATACTTATTGCATATTCCAGTTCCACATCCTTACCATCCTGCCATTGTTCAATTACTCTTTCAACGGTTAGTGGTATCCTGATATCCGGTTGTATTCCACCAACCAGGGTTGAGTCAGAATCCAATTGAATTGCTTGGTTATGATCCAATGACCGTGAATAAGGAAAGAGAATAAATTGCATAGAGTCGGGCATTATTACAACATTTGGGGTAATCGCGAATGACCCATTTGATCCCCAGAATGAGACCACCTGTGCATTGTCCAGTCGTTGCAACATCATAGGAATTCCTTCACCTGTACTGATGTTCTTTGGACTTACCATTACCACAACCTCTCCATTGAACAAAGGTGTTTCCGGAACAGTAATAATTGAATCTATGATAGCATAATTATCATCGCTGTTTCCTGTAACGTATTCATAAAACATGGGTGTCTGAATAAAAAATCCCGAGATTAACGAACCCAGAAGATCATGCCCCCCAT
>Ga0307990_1002629_pt1 | contig 14277 bp, 21 predicted proteins | sample EllFjometagen129_FD_203168 | JGI IMG/M metagenome (GOLD analysis project Ga0307990, IMG submission 203168) | Marine microbial communities from Ellis Fjord, Antarctic Ocean - #129 | ecosystem: Environmental > Aquatic > Marine > Unclassified | place: Southern Ocean | collected 2014-10-08
CTATAAATATAAACTGGAAGAAGAATTTGTGCAGGATACTGGAATTACTGGCTATGAGTTTGATACGAAATATATGGCCATGTTTGAGAATGGTCGATTTTTAGTTAAGAAATCTTATAGTTGGGACGGTAGCTCGATTCCACATAAGAAACTGCTTCAAATCGTAAGTATTGGGATTTATGATCCTGATAAATATTGTAAAAAAGCCAGCCTGATCCACGATGGATTATGTCAAGCAATGAGGGAAGGACTATTACCCAAGAAACTCAAACAAGCAGCAGATAAGCTTTATCGGATTATGTGTATAGAGGGCGGTATGAGTGTATCCAGAGCGACAGATAGGTATTTTTTCTTGCGTAAATTCGGTGACAAAGGCATTGAGCCTGAAAAGAAACCGAGAAATAAAATTTATGATACTGAAAAGGAAAAGTAAAATGGCAAAAGGAACACCAAAACACGATGGAAGTGGTAAAGGCCGCAGGGCAAATCAAGGACGTGGCGGCTGTAAGACCACACAAAGGAAAGGAAAGGGAAAATGAAACGATTGTTAATAATATGCTTGTTTTTTATAAGTGGTTGCGTAGGCAATATCCTGGAACATAAAACCTATGACGCTGAGGGAAATCTTCTTAGCAAAACTGAGGTGAAAAACCTGAACGGTTTTGTGAACACTGAGACGGGAGTTTTGGCATTCAGTATCAAAGACGGACAATTTGAAGTCGTTGTGATTATGCTTGAAAGAAAATTAACAGACTCGCCTGAATCAGCTGCGGCTATATTTGACGGCATAAGCAACTTTATGACCGGCGGGGCAAGCAATGTAGTTGATAATTTAACTAAGGGAAAATAAAATAGCCTCGCACAAGCCCACATACGGAGAAAAGACCCACATCGGAACGGATAATTCCCGAAGATGCGGGAATACTAACTACGTTTTAACAAAATGCGGGTGTTGGCAACCGGTATCGAAAATAGTATTAGTCGGTGAAATTCCGACTTGTAAAAATTGTTTAAAGGGCGTTCACGGATGAACAAACAACCCACTACAAAGCAAATAGAAGCGTATAAATTAGTGTATATTCAAGATTTCACCCAAGAGGAAGCGTCAGTATTATTAGGTTGCAGTCGCCCTAATGTTACACGGTTACTTATCCGGCTGAAAAAACTGCGCCCGGAGCTATTTCCAGTGAAAAACCGGAAACAAAAAGTCTTTTCTTTATGCGAAAAGCGTGATTCAAAGCCTGTTAGGGTGTTTTAATGTTATTTTGAAAGGAGGCCATCGTGAACTAAAAAAAGAGAAAAAAACAGACAGAGTTAGTGAAAGCCTGCGGAAACGTGGGCTTTTTTTGTAAATATGTCACATTGAAGGCATCTATGTAAAGAGTAACGGTCTTTTTTTAGGAAAGGATTATGAATGAATTAGACACGATAGCAAGAGCAATACAAAACATTCAAGGAGCTTTTTTGTCGTTAAAAGGTAAGGACATGCAGGTAGATGCGGCGGTAGAGAACGCAATCGAGAGTATTAACGCTTTTGAAAAGACCGAGATTCACGAAATACGCAAGGCCATAGAGGAAAAAAAGGCATTATGACTAAAAAACAATATAAAGCATGGAGTCATTATAAGAGTTTAAATATACCGAGCGGATGGGTAGGTGGCTCACATGGCTAAGAAGAAAACCAAGAAAAAGACGGGCGGAGTGGCAAACACACATAAAAAACGTATAAAAGTTGCCACCTTTCTTATCTCTAAGAAGAAGAAACGTAAAAAAGCTAAGCGCCCTAATGGTAGACCAACAAAATACAAAGAAGTATATTGTCAGCAACTCATAGATTACTTCGATATTGAACCTTGGGATGAGCGAGAGATAAAACATTTCAAGGGCGGCGAGGTCACATGGACTGATATTAAACTGATCCCTGTTAGATTACCAACGCTAAGGAGATGGGTAAAAACTATAAATGTAGGAATATCAACAGTTTACGACTGGATCAACAAAGAACATAAATCTTTTCATAGTAAGTTTTCGGATGCTTTTATATACGCGAAAGAATGTAGGAAAGAAATATTGATAGATAATGGCCTTGCAGGACTATCACCACCTGCGAGCTTTAAGTTTGTAGCCGTTAATATGACAGATATGAGAGATAAGAACGAAACGGAGCACAAAGCAGATGCTGAGTTAAAAGACCTTTTAGCTGTACTTGCTAAGAATGGTCGTAATTTGTCAAAAACAAAGGATGTTGGCTAAATGGACGCAAATAAACGAGTTGTAAACGCTTATCCTTATCTTCCAAAGGAATGTCTACGGATTCCACAGACAAGCGGCGATCTTAAAACCTGCATGAACTCTCAATTATGGCGATTGAATAATCTATATTTTATTATCAACGAGCGAGGGGAGAGCGTCCTTTTCAGGCTAAATGCGGTTCAATACAAGTATTACAGCGCTAGGCACTACTTTAATATCATCCTAAAATCTCGTCAGCATGGAATAACTACGCTCTGTTGCCTGCTTATCTTAGACACCTGTCTTTTTGTTGACAATACAGCTACGGGAATAATAGCTCACAAACTAACTGCTACGCTTGACATTTTCAGAAATAAGATAAAATATCCTTACGATCATTTACCTAAGGCGATTTTAGCTCAAAAAGAGGCTATTAAAGACGATGCTTGCCAGTTGATTTTAAATAATAGCTCAAGCATTACCGTCGCAACATCTTTGAGGTCGGGTACTTACCAGATGATTCACGTCTCTGAGCATGGCAAAATATGTGCGAAGACACCACAAAAAGCAGAAGAATTAAAGACAGGAACGCTTGAAACTGTGCATGAAGGGTCAAGTATTACTATCGAAAGTACAGCGGAGGGTAGAACTGGTGATTTTTACGACTGGTTTACTGAGGCTGATGTTAAGGCGAAAGATCACATACCACTTGGAAAGCTCGATTATAAGAGGCATTTTTTCGCATGGTATGAAGACCCGAAAAATACCACGGACCCGCAATATATCGAAATAACTGACAATATCAAAGAATATTTCGTTAAGTTAAGTCGTGGTTTAGATTATAGCTTCAGTCCAGGCCAGATTGCATGGTATGCCAACAAAGCAAAGAAGCTCGGCATATTGATTTACAGAGAGCACCCTACAACCCCAGACGAAGCCTTTAAGTCTCTTATCACTGGTTCATATTATGGTACAGAGATAGCAATAGCCAGAGAGCAGGGACGTGTCTTGAAGCTGTATTATGAGCCGAGGATACCAGTTTATACATTCTGGGATATCGGCCACAAACATACAGCAATATGGTTTGTCCAGTACGCTCAGACCCAGAAGCGGCATATTGATTATTACGAGGATAATGACGGCTTAGGTATGGCTGCTTACGCTGAGATACTAAGAAATAAGGGCTATCGTTATGGCGGTCATTTTGGACCACCAGATATGAAAACATCGAACGCTCGGAGTATTCAAACAGGCCGTGATCTGGTTGATGTAGCAAAAGAAGCTGGAATTGAATTTGTTATTATTGCGGCCCATCACATCGAAACTCGTATTAAGACAACGATAGATGAGATTTCAAGTTGCTTATTTGATAACATTAAATGTGATGCTGGCTTAAAGAGTTTAGAGTTATATCGCGCTGAATGGAATGAAGTTACGGAAGATTTTGGGAAAAAGCCTTTCCACGACAAATATTCACACGGAGCTGATGCCTTTGGTTATGAGATGATGCAGTATAAGTGGGGCGAGATAGGTAATAAGTTTATGGGTGATTTAAGAGTGCGTGATTTTGACTATTTAGGTGAACGAAAGCAGAAGGTACAATTAGATTATGATTTATTGGCGATTTAAATGGTAGAAATTAAAAGAGAAACCGACATTTCGATAGTTGATAAAATAAAAGGGAATTTCGTTGAGGATGGGGCATATACACAAGATGTTTGCGCAGACGAGATCAAGCGTGGAATGGTTGGAGATAATAGTGATGTCTGTATTCTCGTTGGTTGGGATGGTGATAAAATCGTAGGCCATATAGTTGCCTGGGTAGTACCTGACCGTGATTATATCTGGCTTGATCAGTGTTATAATAGTTCGGACCCTGAAGTAGCTCAAAAGGGCTTTGTGTTATTGGAAAGTTGGTGCGTTATGAAAAAGATTTATAAAATAAAAGGCGAAAGTACTCGCAAATCGTTACCTGTGCATCGCAGGTTCGGATTTGAAGAGCATGGTGTTATGATGGTAAAGGAGCTTTCTCATGGGTAAAGGTGGTGGTGGTGGTGGTGTTGCAGCTGCACCGGAACCCGCGGCAATACCAAAAGAGGCTGAGGCGTTAGCTTCTAAAAGGGACGTAGAGGCGTTAGAGGGCAGGAAGCGAGGTCGAAAGGCATCTCAGGTAATCGACCCTGGTCTATTATTGACAGCACCTAAACTCTTAGACCAGAATTTAAAGGAAAAATTGGGATAATATGGATTTTAAACGATTTGATGACGATACTAAGCTGGTGAAGTTCATAAAAGGTGACCACCAGAGTATGTTGAATATTCGTGCCTTGCGAGAGCCTTTATGGCGCAATTTATTTAGCGTCTTTCAGCCTCGGAGTTATAACTTCTTAAAGGAATACGATGATGGTCAACAGTTCGGTAAGAATCTTTACTTTGATTATCCAGCCTTATGCTCGCATAAATTCGCTTTAGGTATGAACGGTCACATGATATCGAGATACGATCCGTGGGTACAGTTCATCATTGAAGACCAGAAGAAAATGCAGTCTGACAAGGTTAAGCAGTATCTTCAGGACGCAAGAGAGGTTATAATTAACAGTTTTAGTCAATCGGACAGCTTTTATACTGCCGCTTATTGGGCTGCGAGGGAATATGGCGTTATTGGAACAACTATAATCTGGCCGGATGAGGATAGGGTTGACGGTAAGATGATGTATAAGAACATTTCTATCGGCTCTGTTTGCTTACGGAAAGATCATAACGGTAAGTATAACGGTTTAACGCAGGAATGTAAAATAACCGCTATCGACCTACTCGACAGGTTCGGTAAAGAGAATCTACCCGCCGAGGTTATTAAGGACGCTGAGGGTAAGGGCACGTCTGATAATCCGTTTAGAGAGTACGATTTACTGATTTACGTTTCTTACAACTCTAATTTCATAGTAGGCACTTTAGAGCCGGAGGATATGAAATACAAGGTCTTTTACCTTCTCCATAAGATAAAGCATGAAAACGAGCAGCTTATAATGAAGTCAGGACGTGCCACGTTCCCGATAGTAATAGGATACGGTGATAGATACGACGATCCTTACGGTACTTCTATTGGTGCTGAATGTCTCAATACGGGCTTAATTGGCAATAAACTCGTTGCTTTAATGTTAGACGACGCTAATAAGGCGACTAAGGGTATTTGGAAAGTCTCTAAAAGTATAGGAAAACTTGATTTGAGAGCTGGTAGCGCTACGAGAATTGACCGGGCTGATGAGATCATAGAAAATATTTACCAGAATAAGGGCTATCAGATATCTATTGAGGAGAGGAGAGAATTGAAGCAGACTTGCAGGGAATGGTTCTTTTTAGACTTCTTTGAGCTATTAAGTAATCCCGACCTGCATCAGATAACCGCTTATCAAGCCAGTAGAATGACGGGTGAGAAAGTCGCTTTAATGTCGACAGCTATAGGTGGATTCGAGAGCTTACTGCGTCAATCGATAGATATACAGTGGGATTTCGAGTCTAATGTTAAAAGGAATATGCCTGAACCTCCAGATGAATTGTTCGACGATAACGGTCAGGATTCAGTTGCGATCCGTCCCAAGTTTATCGGTAATCTCGCCCAGTTACAGAGATCGTCTTTTAAGACTATGGGCTTAATGGACTGGGCTTCAGCCGTTAAGACTCTATCAGATACCTGGCCGAGTGCTAAAGTAAAGGTGAATGAATTGGAACTTGTCGAGCAATTGGCAATAGGCATGGGCGTTCAGGAGAAAGCCGTTAAGGACGATGAGGAAGTTGTAAAGGTATTACAGGCCATCGCAGAGCAGGAGGCACAGGCAGCAGAGCAGGAGGCTATTATGGAGGGTGCTAAGACGATTCCAAGTTTATCGAAAAAGATAGAAGCGGGGTCACCGGCTGAGTTTTTAGCGGGGGCGATAGGATGAAAGAAAAAGAAAAACTCACAGAACCTGAAGTTTGGGTAGAATTTGACCGAATATCTATTGGTGTTTCCAAAGTGGCTTCTTTAGGTATTTGTGTATATGGTTGGCAAAGAGTAGACCTTATAATGAAAGTAGAATATGATACTAAAACAAAAGAGCTTATTTTTTATTGGTTAATGTAGAAAGGTAAGAAAAATGGCAAGAAAAACAAAAGAAATAGTAACAGCAGAGCTTATAGCTATGGGTATCGAGTTCGATAAGAAATTAAAGTATAATGAACTGTACGGGCTATTGAAGGCTTCGACCCCTCTTCCAGTGGAGCCGGCGGTTACAGTAAAGACTGAACCGGTTAAATCACCAGCTAAGACCTACGCTAACGAGCAGAAAGCCAAGCAAATTATCAACGAGACGATCTCAAAGCAAAACGCAGCTCTTATGGGCGTGGGAGAAGCGAAATCTAAAGAACTCCATCCCCAGCAGCAGCTTGAGAAGATAATCCGTGGCTACGTTGCTAAAAAAGGTGGGTTCCGCGATGGTGTAACTGACGAACAAAAAGAGTATGCAACTAAGTTACTTGAAAAGGACGGACGAACAAAGGTCGCTTGGGACTTAAATATAGGCTTACCGGGATATCACTAATGGCACAATGGTTTGAAGTAGAAGACAATTTGACAAAAGAACAGGAGAAGCAGCGGCAGAGAGATTATTTTGATACGTTCTACGGAACGGAAAATCGCCGCGGGGTGTTCTCTGATGTCTGTTTTATGATTGAGAATCTAATCGTAAACGATGAAGCAGGATCGATTAAGAAGAACGCTCTGAGAGACTTGATAAAGCAGATAAAAACTGCGGCTGGTCTAAATGTTTACAAAGATGTAATTGACGCTGAGGGCATAGGAATTGCCAAGCGAATAACTTGAAAGGAAAATGAAAATGGATGATTTTACTAATTTTATTGATGGTGAAGGAAACTTCTCAGATAGTACAGCTCTCGTTGGGCTGGCAGGTGAAGGATATGAGGAGACAAAGATGTTCGAGGGTGTTACGAATATAGGTCAGCTCGTTAAATTCGCAGCGGATAATAAGTCTTTCGTTGGTAAGAAGCTGGAGAACGTGATACAACGGCCTGATAAGGACAACCCTGACGATGTTTCGGCTTTCCATAAGTCGTTACTTAAAGAGCTTGGCTCTGTCGAGAAGATGGAAGACTTGGACGATATGAACTGGCGGGACGGTATTCCGGACGGGATAGATGTAGACCAGAAGTTGATTGACGCATTCTCTCGATTCATTATCGACGAGTCAGTACCTAAGCCGTTAGCGATGAAGATGACCGGTCTTTACAATAAGGTAATGATGGAAGCTTACACTGAGACGACAACGCAGCAGCAGGCAGCATTAGATGCTGAGACTAAGGCTACAGAGACTACCAGGCAGGAGCAAGTGGCTGCTATTACAAAGGAAATGCCGGGCGATAAGATGCAGTCGGGTTTGAGAGGTGTTCTGAAGATAGTTGATTTCATGGCTAACGATGAGTTAAAAACTAAGATCAAAGAAGCTGACCTATATACTAATCCGTCAGTTGATAGTTTTGAAAAGGCTGGAATATCGCTCGATAATATCTTACCATTCGCTAAATTGGCATCAGCTATTGATACTGCTAAGTTAGTTAACAGTGGCGGCGGCGGTGAGGTAAGTGATTATGCAAAGAAGAAAGCTATTGTTATGCGTGACTATCCGGGACTTCCCGCAGATCAGGTAGAGCAATATATAAAAACAATGGATTAAGAAAGGTAAGAAATGGTAAAACGAAAAGGCAGTTGTGGTAAAACTCCCAGAGTTGGTAAAAAGGGAGACAAAAAACCTACAGGCAGACCAAGAAGGGAACGTAGAAAATGAAATCTTTTAGAAAGGATGAAAAATGAGGAAAACTATTGTATTGATTATTGTTGTATTAGCAGTATTCGTATTAGCTGGCTGGGATGAAATACCCCGCCAAAAGGCAACACCAGACATTGCTACTTTCCTGATTCCTGTACCTGCCGACGTTATCGACTTACACGGCAATACTGACAGGACGAGAGTTATGTATAATTTAGCCTTTTTAGGTCAAGCGTGTGTAAACTACGAGAAGCAGATAAAAGCTCTTGAGGATTCCGTTGCCGACCTTACGAAGCGAGTTACAGAACTGGAAAAGCCTACTATAAAAGTAGGTGGTAATATTATGGATGAGGCTACGCCAGCAGCGGAGGTGAAGAACTAATATGCTTGGCTGGGAAGATATTTGCAGACACTATTTAAACCTAACCGCTAAAGACGGAGCAAGTCTTAATTGGGGTTGGCAGAGGTGCAAGAAAGAGTTTTACAAAATAGTACCGAAAGAGTGTGCTTGCTGTGGTAATAAGAAGAAGATACAAGTACATCATAAGAAACCCAGGCATTTATTTCCAGAGTTAGCTTTGGTGCAAAATAATTTAATAGCGTTGTGTTCTGACTGTCATCTAAGACTTGGCCATTTAGGCTCGTATTTTCAGTACAACGATGAAATTCAGTTAGTAAGTGATTTCGCAAGACGAGTTAGTGTTTTGAAAGAGAATAAAAAGTAAATAGATTTACAGATTACTTCTCGCAAGAGGAGCCTGTTGCTTAACTTGCAAAAGCGCAAGTCGGTGTAGACTACCGTTTAGTGACAGGAGAACCTGATAAGTGTCAGACTACTCTCCGAAGAATTATAGAATATTTTGATTTTTTAAGGAGTAGTTACAATGGCAAACTTAACAATGCTTGATGTAATCAAGTCTCAGCACCCGGACGGGTCAATGGATAAATACGTAAATCCACTATCCGTCATTCACAAAATCTTTCTCCAGACTCCTGCCTTAATGTGTAATAACGGTAGTACATACTCCGCTGACAGAATAGTAGCGAGAGCAACGGCTTCTGAATACGCATACGGGCAAGGTACCGCAGAAACTAAAGATACACTCGAAATCGTAACTGACATTACTGAGGGTCTCGAAAGTACCGCGGCAATGGACAGGCGACTCATTGAGAGATTCGGCCCCAAACGGTACACCGATGAAGAGCAGAGGCGTTTTGCAATCATGTTAGAAACGGCCTCCGATCGTATCTTCAACGGCAATCCGGCTACAAACCCACTACAGATCAGGGGTTTATACAATGAGACAGAATACAGCTCTATTGGCGATTACGTCTACGATAATGCAGGTGGTAACGCCAGTGTTGATGAAAATAAGACATCACTTTGGGCTATCCAAATGGGTGAAGGCAAGTTCCACCTTACTTATCCTCAGAATGTAAGTAAGATAGTTCGCAGGGAGTTCACAGCTAAATACGAAGAGTCTGACTCTGTTAACGGTGGTACAATTCCGATGCAGAAGACACGCTGGAATCTTGACTTCGGTAAATTTGTTCACGATCTAAGGTGTGTAGCTCGTGTTGCTAATATTTCCTGCTCTTCAACTCCTAACGGTACTACAGAGGTTTCATTCGATGAAGATGTACTCGTTAAGGCTCTTATGAACATGCCTGATATGGGTGCAGGAGCTATTATTTTCGCCCCTATCACTCTGTTAATTCAGATGGTAATTCGTGCCAATAGTAAGGCAAATACCCAATTTGAGATGAAGCCTGGTGTTGCTATGGGTTTCCCGATTTCAGGTGAAATCCTATCGTTTATGGGAAAACCCGTTGTCGAGGAAAATACCATTACAATTACTGAGGGTTTGATTAGTTAATTAACAATTTAAAATAAGGAGTATTCATAATGAATATGGATTTAAAACAAATATTTACTTACGACGACTCGACTGGCTATAAGTATCAGGCTGTTACAGCCGATGCAGCAAGTCAGGCCGATCCTCTCGATCTTGGCGCAGAGGGGAAACAGATGTTCTCCGGCAAGGCTCCGGTTTATCTTAATATTGTGACTTACGCCGGATTTACTACTGGCGATGGTATGACCTCTATTGAGATCGCTCTTGAAACCGATACAAGTTCTGCATTTGCAACGGCAAAGAAACAGGTTGCGTTGTTCAATATTGTACTGGCAGATCTGGCGGTTGCTGGAAAGGTTCTTGTTAGCCAGATTTTACCTCGTCAAGCTTGGCAGAGGTATATGCGGTTGTATTTCAATGTTATTGACGGAACTGGCAGCGCGGGTTCATTTATAGCATGGTTATCCGATATGCCTCTCGATCAGTCTTCGCAGATAGATTTGGTAGGTGCATAAATTAACCGGGGCGGACGGCATTTTTCTTTCTTCCGTTCGCTCCTTTTATTAAGGAAAATTAAAATGAAAAAATTTATAATTATGTTATTGCTCATGTTTGCGTTGGCAATGCCGATATCAGCGGATATGACGTGGAGTATTGCCGGTGTGCCTACCTCTGATTGGTGGCAAGGTGATACCGGAAGTGGTAAAGATATAGCTCTCTTATGGGCGAGGGAAGTTGAGGAAATGTTGAATGGCGGTACGGCGGGTTTTGCCAGTATCTATTTCGAGCCTGGTACTGAGCCTGACCCTAATAATGAGGGCGACCTCTATTATAGTGCGGTACTTGACGCTCTTGTATTAAGAACGGTAAGCGGTTGGGAAACTCTGACAGGTACTATAGCAACGGTTGAAGCGTACATTGGTGCTGGTAATACTATTACGATTGCTGAGAGTGGTAGTGTCTTTACAAACGAGGGTGACGGCGATGGTGTATTGCATACACTTCCAGAGGCAAGTACGGCTATCGGATGCAGTTATACTTTCGTTGTAATAGAAAACCAAGACTTGATTATCGAACTTGATAATGCCGATATATTCATGCACCTAACATGCAATGCAGGCGACCAAATCCAAAGTTCGGAACCTAACGATACGATTACTGTTATGGCTGTTAGCGACTCTGAATGGGCTATTATTAGTGTATATCCAACGGCAGCAGATTGGGCTGACGGTGGAGCTTAATATTTAACGGGGCGGGGTTGCCTGCGCTGGGTAAAAACCTGCCTCATTTTTTAAAGGTGACATTATGAAGTATATCGTATTGATATTGATGATAGGTTGCGGGAACTGTTCCGCTAAGGTCATTTCTCAATGGCGAATGAACGACAATACTTTCAATACTTACATTACCGATTCCGTTGGCTTTCATCCAGGCACTTTCAAAGGTGAGACTTATACTACCGTCAGAAGTACAGCGGGTAAATTTAAGCTTTGCTATGATCTTGATGGTACTAACGATTATGTAGAGATTGCAGACGCTACAATGTTATCACCTTCATCAACAAGCATGTCAATCTCCGCGTGGATTAACATGGACGTTGTCCCTTTTTATATAGCAAGTAAATACGAAGCCGATAATGTAGAATGGTCTTTTTATACAAACGACGGGGCGGGCAGTGGTGTTGGAAATTTAGAGTTTCTTATTTATGACCAAAGTGCAGTTGCAGTGATTGGTAGAAAATATAATACTGTTTTATCTATGAATACATGGCTTCATGTAGTTGGAACTTATAAAAATGACGCTACTCCTACAAGTGCTGATATAAAATTGTATCTAAACGGTGTAAAAGTTGACGATACTGATGAAAATGATGGTGGTGTTTTTGAAGAGTGTGAGAATTTAAATGCGCCAGTACATATTGGAAAACAAATTGCAACTTACGCAAACGGCAAAATAGATGACGTAATAATCTACGACCACGTCCTCACACTTGCAGAAATAAAGGCACTTTACAATAGTGGTATGGGTACGGAGAGTGTTGGTCTGCATATAGATTACAGGAACAGATACAAATTTTAATGAAAGGATTTTACAATGGCAAAAGGAATACCAAAACATGATGGTTCAGGACGAGGTCGCAGGGCTAATCGAGGCCGTGGTGGTTGTAAAACTACCCAGAAAACAGGAAAGGGCAGAAAATGAAAAAGTTTATTTTTATACTTATGGCGATTTGTGCAGTCATACCGATAAGGGCTGAACCGCTTGATACTTACCATTCGAGCTGGCACTTAGTCAGGGAAACTGCCGACGAGGACGGCGATACTTTGGCAGCGGTTTATAATTTAACTACTGAAAGTGACTTTGCTCACAAGGATAGTAATACTGTAGCTAACGGTGGCCCGTTCAGGATACGTTCATTAGCCGACCCTGACAGTGAGGGCTACTCGCCGGGCGGTGCCTGGATGTTTGCTTTTTGCGCTAAGAACTATTACGTCGGTTCTGATAATGATGTAAATAATGTTTTCAGTTTCAATATTGTCGGCTGGGCTAAGACTAACGGTATGTTACAGAATATATGCGAGGGTAATGTTATTCTCGGTACTCAGGCGGTAATTACTTATCCCGACGGTGGCGACGCTGTAGGTAGTGATGTCACTGTCACTGACGCTAATTATACTTATTCTACAGAGACGTTTACCGTTACGGATGGCAGTTTCGATGGTATGGCTGCCGGTATGGTAGCTTATGTAAATTCGCCTAATTCGGTTGTGACTTCCGGTTTCTATGCTATTACGACCTATACCGATGTGAATACGATTGTAATGAGTGGTATTAGCTCATCTGAAAATATCTTAACTTCAAATGTCACTATCCAGGTAAATCCTGCTTTCTGGGTCGATACTATCACACTGGATGAAACTACTAAATGGCCTTCGGTCGCTGTTCTTAATTCAGCTGATAATGAAATGGCTTTTGTTGCAGCAGATTTAACAGGTCTTGAGTGGATTCAGGTGGTTGTCTACGACGCTGACGCTGCTACCGGAATACAGGCAGGGGATGTTACAGTTTATGGCAGAAGGTACTAAGGGGTTTTGTTATGACGACACGAAAAGATATAGTTGACCTTTCTTTGCTCTTGATAGGCTCGAAGAAGATCAACTCAATGACAGATAATTCTAAGTCCGCTATAATTGCCAATACTGTCTACGACCAGTGTGCAAGGGGATGCTTCGAGATACCGGAGGACTGGTTCTTTGCTATTGCAAGAGCGAAGTTAGCGAGAATAACCGACGCTCCCGCTTTCGGAACTTATGAATATCAATACACCAAACCCACTAATTATATCAGACCTTTGGCTATAATAGATGAAAATAACAATGAATTTGAATATGAGAGTGTTGAAGAGGTCTATATTTCACCTACCGATAATAGTCATACAGAAGTATTACTTACTAATCAGGAGTATGTGTATTTAAAATATATAGTCTTTCGTGACGAGCCGAATATTTATCCTAAATGGTTCTGTTATCTTATAGCGGCTAAGATTGCTATTTATTTAGCAATGCCGCTTCGTGGCGGTGCTGATAATTATACTTCTTTCCAAGTCGAGAAACTATGGGCTGCTGCTATATATGAAGCGAAGAGCGGTAATGCTTCTCATAATATAAAAGTAAAAGATAACAGGAACGTCGAAAAGGGGTATTCAGATTTGCTTAATGCTAATCAGGATATTTTAGGGATATGAAAAAATTAAGTTTTTTAATATTATTGATTCTGTGTTGTAGTTCTTTCGCTGCGTTAAACAGGGTAATAGACTATAGTAAGGGGACGACATATAGCCATTCTCCTTCTCTGACGTGGATTCCGTCAACTAATGCTTTCCGTGTTGGTACTGTGGACGCTAATCAATGGAGTGGTGAAAATATAGGTCTGTATTCCGTTGCTTTCGGTGCTAATAGTGTAGCTGACGGGAACTATAGTATGTGTTGGGGTGAGGACTGTAACGCTATCGGAGAATATGCAACTGCATGGGGTAACGATAGTAACGCTTTAGGTAACTTTGCGACCGCTTGGGGTGATAGAGCGATAGCTTCTGGTAAATATTCAACTGCATTTGGGGGGCTTACTTTAGCTTCTGGCGATTATGCAACTGCGTTGGGTGCAAGTAACAATGCAACTGGCGATTATGCAACTGCGTGGGGGCTTGGTAATAATGCTACTGATATTGGTTCAACGGTTTGGGGAACGATAAATGTTGTGTCTGGTGGGCATTCAACGGCTTGGGGTTTTAATAACACGGTGGCGGGTAATTATTCGACTGGTTGGGGGAGTGGTGTAAACTCAAATTCTGGTAATAGTACAACTGTCGG
>Ga0307990_1002632_pt1 | contig 14262 bp, 16 predicted proteins | sample EllFjometagen129_FD_203168 | JGI IMG/M metagenome (GOLD analysis project Ga0307990, IMG submission 203168) | Marine microbial communities from Ellis Fjord, Antarctic Ocean - #129 | ecosystem: Environmental > Aquatic > Marine > Unclassified | place: Southern Ocean | collected 2014-10-08
TAGTTCATGACCCTGCATTATCTGCAGTGGATAGAAAAAGAGTATTTCTATGTGGTCATGTTCATGACTTATTTAAAACAGCAAAAAATGTTATTAATGTTGGAGTAGACCAATGGGATTTTAAACCTGTTTCTTTACATGAAATTAGAGAACTTATAGAAAATGAAGTTATGTTAAAAAATTTAAACTAGAGGAGATATAATGGATAATAAACAATTTGAAGGAATATTAGTGAAGATTGAGGATATGAAGAAAACGTTAGGAAAGATTGAAGAAAATACACGAACTAAGGATTTAAAAGGAGACTGGGTTTGGAGTGAAGGTACAATACCAACTGCAGAAGATACTATTAATAATATAAAAGATAAGTTCTTTAAAAGGTTAGACTCTAAAACTGGGTGGGGAAAAAATGAAATTAAAAAAGCTTTTTTAGAAAGTACATTAGATTAGATCTTAAAAAAGAAGTGGCTAATTTATAAACCAAGTCACTTCTTTTTTATTTTCCTGCTCTCATTAAATGGTTATGTTATTTGATAAATATCTAATTTTACATTTAGAACACCTAGATAATAAATCTTCAAGAGATTTTTTTTTGTCAATTTTATGATTTTGTTGCTCTTCAGATAAATAACAAATGCAAGAACATTCTTTCTCGGTTATCTCACTTTTATGCTTATAACCTCGTTTTAACATTTCATTTTTTATATCTTCATGTCTTTTAAATAAAAGTTTTGGTTCTAAACAATTATTATTCAAATACCCTGCAACCTTTTTCCCAGCTTTTAAGGTGGAAAGAAACATATGTAATTCTAAATGTTCTCCACAAAGATGTTTTTGACAAAGAATCTTAGTTGGTACTGCCCACATTCTCATAATATATCACCCCCTGATTTTAGAATAATTTCTACTTCAATAATTTATATATATAAAGTTATATAGATTCTACTCGCTTTAGAACAATATAGAACAAATTATAAAAGGATGACGACATGGAAGATAAAATAAAATGTAAAATATGTGGACTAGAATTTACTACCAGAGGACTTGGAAGACATATTATAAGACACCAGATAAGTATAAAAGATTATTATGACAAATATATAAAGAAAGAAGGAGAAGGAATATGTAGAAATCCAATTTGTAATAATAAAACTAAATTCGCCGGTCTTAAAGGATATCAAAAACATTGTTGTTTACTTTGCGCAAATAAAAATCCGGAAACTTCATCTAATATAAAAAAGACTTGTTTAGATAAGTATGGGGTTGATAATCCAATGAAGAATAAAAAGATAAAAGAGAAGTGTGGCGACTCGTTAAAGAAGACTTTTCAAGATGATAATAAAAAAAAGAGAATTTCATTGAAAAGAGAAAAAACAATACAAGAAAAGTATGGAGTATTAAATGCAATATTAATTCCCGGAGTTAAAGAAAAGATTAAGAAAACTAATTTAGAAAAGTATGGAGTTGAATTCAGTTCCCAAAATCCAGACTTTCAAAAAAAAATTAGAGAAACCAGCAAAGAGAAATATGGAGTTGATCACTTTCTTTCTTCAAAAGTAATTATTGATAAGAGAAAAGAAAATAATTTAGAAAAATATGGAGTTGAGTGTGTACTACAGAGATTAGATATAAAAGAAAAGATTAAACAAACTAATTTAAAAAAATATGGAGTTGAACATAACTCGCAAGATCCTGAGATTAGAGAAAAAATGGTTAAGTCTCATAGAGAAACAATTAAAAAGAATGGAGAAGAGATTAATGAAAAAAGAAGATTAAGCAATATAGAAAAAATAAATGTTGGTTATCCAATGCAGAATAAAGAAATTAAAGAAAAATCTAGAATTACAACTTTAAAATCTTTTAGAAAGAAAATAGTAAATTCTTTAGATAAACTGAAAGTAACTTTGATAGATGAGAATGAATTAAATTATACTTCTGATTTAGTTCATTTAAAATGTAATGTATGTGGCAGAGAATTTACTAATAGATGGTATAATATACAATTAGGATATGGAAAATGTCCAAGATGTTTTCCTCGAAATTCTCCAAGTCATAATGAAATTGAGAATGCAGATTTTATAAAGTCATTAGGTCTTAATGTTGAAATTGGAGATTATAGTTTAATTAATCCATATCAATTAGATTTAATAGTTTATGAGAAAAAAATAGCTATAGAACATAATGGATTGTATTGGCATAGTTTCAAAGATAAAAATTATCATTTGAATAAAACAATTTTATGTGAAAAGAAAGGTTATAGGTTAATTCATATATTTGAAGACGAATGGATGTTTAAAAAAGAGATTGTTAAACATATTCTAAAAAATATTTTACATAAAAATGATTCCATTAGAATTCATGGTAGAAAATGTGAAGTTAAAGAGATTAATTCTAAAGAGAAAAATAAATTCCTAAATAAATATCATATACTTGGCGAAGATAAATCAGTCATAAAATTAGGAGCATTTTTTGACAAGGAATTAGTTTCTGTAATGACATTTTCACATGGAAGTATATCTAGAGGAAAAACCAAATCAGATTTAGATTGGGAATTAAGTAGATTTTGTTCTGATTATAATTATCGTATTCCAGGAATTGCAAGTAAATTATTAGAACATTTTAAAAGAAATTATAACTGGAAAGAAATTTATAGTTATGCAGATAGAAGATGGTCAGATGGTAATCTTTATAAAAAATTAGGTTTTGAATTTGTTCATCAAACTCCTCCAGACTATTGGTACTTAGGAAAAGATATGATTAGAAGAATTCATAGATTTGCTTTAAGAAAACGTTTAGATGAACCAAAAGATAAGACTGAATGGGAATTAAGATTGGAGGAAGGGTATTCAAAAATATTTGATTGTGGGAAGATAAAATTTAAAATAACAAAGGAGTGAGAAAATAATTATCCCACTCCTTTGGTTAAAGGTTATTTTATTTGATAAAGAAATTTAACATAATATGCTCAGCAACACGAGTCGGTTCTAATTCCACATCTATATGGAAAGTTTTAGATTTCAACTCATATTCAGTAGCACCAACAGATACACTATAATTATAAAGGCCTCTTCTCGCTCTAATATCTTCTAAGAATACAGTAATGGCTCCACTAACCTGTGACCATGTGATCTGATCATTGAGCTCGAAAATGAAGAATTGTGAGTACTGAGCAAGTGCTCTTTGGATATAAAGAACTAACCTCACAATATTCAAATCCTGTAATGCACTTGCTTTCGCTTGTGTAGTCAACTGACCCCACACAACATAACCCGCATTAAATTGAACAATAGGATTTATCTGTTTCAAATACATCTGATCTCTCTGACCTGATCTCGGATTAAAACGAAGTTCTTTAATTGTATTAATTGATGCCCGATTAAATCCAGCAGCTGCATACCAAATCTCAGCAACTTTATCATTTCTCGGTAATAGATAAGACATGTGATACATAGGAGAAAACCATACATCTCTCCCAGAGAATATATCATAAGTTCTATTATACTCTTCATAAAGAGCAGCGTAATAAGTATTATATGTTTGGGTATTTGCTCGAGCAGTCATACTTGCGGTATAGTCAGTATTATCTCCATTATCAAGAATAGCTACACAGTCTTTTCTAAACTCTGCAAGAGTAACTATTTGAGCTTTTACGTCTTCATGATATCCAGCATCAAATATCATATTAAAATACATTCTTTCAGGATCTAACATTTCTTGATCATAAGTTCCAGCATAACCATTGGCAAGAACCTCATTACCTTCAGAAGCAACAATATCTCCAGTAGCGTCTAACAGAGATCCATCGCTCCCTCTTTTTAATGGATAAGGGGTATTTAAAGCATAACCATCCGCAACACTTCCATAAGATTTTTTAACTATATAAGTAATTTCAGAATCTTTATCAAATGTTGAAGGACTACCATTCCAGGATTGGGTAGCTCCAGCTAATGTTCTTTCATTAAATACATTTATAATAGCACCATCATCGTCAGTTGATGCTCCCAACCAACCCCATATTTCAACACCTTTTCCATCTTTTGCAACTATACAATAAGTAGCGTCGCCAGCTTCTGGATCAGTTTCCCATGGAGTAAAAACCTGATTGGTGTCAGTTATTGTTGCAGCACCATCTGTTTTAACAGCTGAAACTGTACCGATATTTTTGTCATATATTCTGGCCCATTGATCATAACCTTCTGTATAAGCTCCACTGGCCAATGTCATTTCTGCCCGAATTACAGAAGAATAAAGTTGAAGAATGTCTACAATAAAAATAGAATCACCAGCTGAATCCATTGCTTGAGGATTGAAAGAGACTTCAAAAGATTCAATTATAACGGTATCTCCATCTGATTGTTTTTCATATATATCTAATACATATGTATCAAATAACATACTATTAGAATGTTCAGTAATTCTTAATCCTAAAGCATTATAATATTCACCTCTTCCAATAGGATATATCATACATAATGGATATGTTGGAGCAGCAGCCACGAGATTAGTTTTAATTTCAGCTAAGCTCCCCACATCAGATACATAAGTAAAACCTATTCCAGCAGTTGTATCGCCCGCATCTAAAGTAATATCTATTCTCTGGTTTGCAAAGGATGCGTCAGTTGGAAGACATCTCATAAAATAAAGAGAAGACGATTCTCCAAGAAAATTATAAGCACAATACAATCCCTGAGAAAAATTAGAACCATAATCTATAATATTTGGTTCTCCATATAAACCTACTAACTCTGATCTTGAACTAACAAACTTTATTTTATTATCTTCACCTTTCTTTGTAATTCCACACATTAATCCTACAGTTCCAGGAACCGCTTGTACATAAGTACTTAGATCAATTATTTTGGTATATACACCAGGTGATATTGGATTTGCCATTTGAATACTCCTAATATTGAATTTTTAATTCTAGTTGTGAATTTTCTATTGATTTGAAATCGCCTTGGTGGGAAAAGGGACTTTCTATATAGTCCCAATAAATTCTAGAAATATAAATACCATACAAAAACTAATTGTATGGTTGAAGATTTTATTATAGTTGGAAAAGTAACTCTTGCAAATAAATGAAATGGACCTCCAAAACCGCCCGAATTGTCTCCAGCAGTAAAAAGTCCTGCCTCACTAATTTGTTTACTTACTGCGTCTTCTACTCCAAAAGTGAGACCAACTCTATTAATTAACCACGCACTATCATTATCTGTGTCTTGAATATAGGTAGTTGTAATAGGAACTTTATGATAAAATCCATGATGGTAGTCAGCATAATTTGCATTTGTAGCATGTATTGGAACATCTTCTTCAAGTTCGATATCTTGATTACAAGGAGAATACGGATCAAATGGATCTGCTGGATTTACTCCACCACATCCAAGTCCAGCCCAACAAATAAATTCTTCTATATCAGGAGTAATATTTGTATTTTGTGTTTTAAACATTCTTTCACATATTAGTTCTCTACCAAGATATATAACTAAATTACTTTTTCTAGATAATTTCTTTATTCCATCTAGTCCTACTTCATATATTTCTACCATTCCTCTAGGTTGTCTTGCTCCCTTTTTCATATGTGAGATACTATCGACAAGACATTCATCTCCATAGTGGTCATGAATTTCTATTATTTTATCATTAGCTTTCATAAGTTCTGCCATAAATATTTTCCTTTTTTGATACTCCTAATTTTTATTTTGTTCTAGTATTAAGTAGAAGTTAGTAGTGTTATCTATAATTATCTTTTGATGTTAACCCAATATTCATCCAGTTAGACTGGTGCTTAATTGAGAAGTTGTATTATGAGCAACTTGATGAATCTCAAAAAGTTTGTTTAAAACTTTTCTTATTTCACCTATGTATTTTGCAGATTTCAAATCAATATTAAAGAAACGTTCTTTTATATTGATTGCTGCATTTATGTCAGCGTGATCATGATGTCCACATTTCTGACAAATAAATTCGTCTTGAGTTTTTCTATTCTCCTTATTTGTATAACTACAAATTGAACATTGTTGAGACGTATAAGCAGGATTTATTAGATGAACTTTTATTCCAAGATCTTCTGATTTTTGTTTGAATTTATTGATAGTTCCTTGAACTCCTAAACGTCTCAACAAATAGTTGTACTTCTTGTTAAAGAAAGAACTTTCATGAATTGATAAGTCTTCTAAAATAAAATGTTCTTTAGTAGGATATTTAGTAACTAATTGATTTAATTGAAAATTAATGAAGTTAATACTTTGATTTGAAAGTTTCTTTTGTTTTTTCAAATACTTTTTAGAATCATAATTATTTTTTATTTCTAATCTTTTAACTTGTTTTTCATAAGTTAGAAACTGATTTAGATCTTTTTTCAACTTTTCATTATTTGGAATTATTTCTTTTTCAGAAGTAGTTATCAAATTTATATAACCTAAATCGATTCCAATTGAATTTTGTTTTGTTACTTTTGAAATATTTTTCTTCCTAGAATTTATTTCTTCATAACTAGTAACTATTTCTAATCTTTCATAAATTGTATCATATTTTAAAATGAAAGAGTTGTTTAATTTGTTTCCTTTTAATTTTCTTTTATGATATTTTGAAAACTTAATTGGGATAGATATTTTCTTCCATCGACCTCTTTGTTTTTTAATGTTATTCAATCTTGTATTTGTAAAAATTTCAAACCAATATTTAAAATATTTTGAACTCGTAGATTTATCTAATTTTGAACTTCTTAAATCAACTTTTATTGAAGGATTTTCTAATTTGGGAACTTTAGATTTTCTTACATTCTCAAAAAACTTTTTAGTTATTGTTTCTTTTACTAAGTCTTTGTTTTTATTCCAATAATCAAATACTTCATTATAAAAATTGTCATTTGTTTTATCAAATCTACGTTGAATATAGTCTTCAACCTCAGACCAATTATTAACAAAATATTTTAAATAGTTTAAAAATTTGTTTTCAAATTTTAGTTTTTCTATAATTTTTAAGTATCGTTGTTGAATGATATTAAAAACTTGTTCTTGAATTTGTTGAAAATGATGACTTCTCAACTTGAAATATTGATTATAAAATTTTGTATGGTTGATAAAAGCATATTTGTAACTTTCCAATGGACTATCAAATTTCCATGAAATCAATATGTTAGCTACATATTGACATTCTTTTAAAAAAGAAATAGTTTCTTCTTTTTTAGAGAAATTTTCATCTGTATGAAATTTAATAGATTTAGTCATGTTCTTTTTTATCTTCCTCTACAAAATATTTTAATGCTTCGTTTACAACTAAGACCCATAGTTTTTCCTTGTTTTGCAGCTATTCCTTTGATATCTCGATGAGTTTGTTCTTCTATTTGAATGTTTATGTTTTTCATTTTTAATTCTCCTTAGTTTTATTATTTGTTCTACTAACTGTATTATATTAGAAAAGTTTATAAAAACTATATTGTTAAATTAATGAGGAGAGTTTAATATCTTTTGGAATACTATGGGTCGAGTTGTTATTTAAACTCCCCCTGGTCGTTAAGAAAGGCGCAACAGCTATATATATTAATTAATGGAATGATAACTTGTTAATTTAATAAAAGGGAGAAATAATTATGAAAATGATTACAAAAATATTATTGGCGGCAGCGCTTGCAACATCTTTAATTTCTATAACCATGGTATTTAGATCTGAGTATCTGATGATGAAGTTGACTTCTTCTGGACTCATATCAAGGATGTGGAATGTGAACGAAATTGTTGATCTACATAGATCAATAGAAGGTACATATGTAATAGGAGCAATATTTGCTGCAGTGTTGTTTGTTGCTGGTATTATTAGTATTGTAAAGCCGGTAAAGGAAAAGGTTGATAAAAAGAAGGTTGATAAAAAAGGAAAGAAAGTAGGAAAGAAGATAGGAAAAACCATTGTAGATAACATCAAAAAGGTAGTTCCTATAAAGAAGGAGAAGGATGTGGAAGAAATTGAAGCAGAATTTGAGGAAGTTAAATTGGAAAAATAACGGTTATCATTCCGACCGTTAAGGGCTGGGTACATTAATTTAGTTGGGTAATTTACCCAGTCCTTTTTGAAAACAAAAATAATAGAGGAGGTGAAAATAGATAGTATTATAGATAGTATTATAAATTTAATTACAAAACTTTAAAGGGAGAAAAAATGAAAAAAATATTTAATATGTTACTATTTTTATTAATATCGTTATTTTTATTAGTTAGTTGCGAAAATGCAAAAGCTTATGTAATCAATGACAACCCGCATGATGCCATTGGTAATATATACGAGTCGTATGGAATTGATGTTGGAGTGGTTGGTGGAATAATGTCTGTTGATATATTCACAGATTTTGACGGATATAACCGGGTGAATACCTGGGATACCTATTATGCAGATTTGGGGATGGATTTTGACCATGATGGGGTATATGAAAGAGCATTCGCTTTTAATTATAATCCTACTATCGAAGGAAAGTTAGTCAATGTCAATAATTGGCATTCCTCAATATGGCATAAAAATCACGATGGAGGAAACGTCGGCAGTTATTTATATGGACCTAACCCTATTATAACTGTAGACGGGTATTCAGATAGTTGGTTTTATGGGTATCTTCAAAATGCTTCTGGATTACATTTTTCAATTCCTCTTACTCATGTTGATTATGATGGTCTGGTTGACTTTACATGGGGTACAGCAACCTGTGGGAACGATCTGGTTGAAGGAACTACAAAGGCCGCACCTGTCCCTGAACCAGCTACATTATTACTTCTTGGATCTGGTTTGATTGGGTTAGCTGGAGTTGGAAGAAAAAAATTTAAAAAATAAATATTCCATGGTTACCTCCTTGGATATGAATTGGTGGATATCAATAAGTTAAAGATACCCACCAATTTTTTTGTTTAAAAATTAGAATAGTTATCACCTATTACTATATATATTAATTAATGGAATAGATAACTGTTAACCTTAAACAAGGAGAAAGTTATGGTCATCAAACTTCGAAAGAAGGGAGATAAGGTAGAAGCATCTTCTACGGAATCTTCCAAGGTCTTTAAAAAGGATTTTGAAGAAACTTTAAGAAGTATTAGGAAAAACATTTATCGTCGTCCGAGTAGTAGATAACGATATTGTGGGGATTCTAATTCCCCACTTTTTTTTGTATGAAATATTATCCTACACCTTCTGATAATATAAAAACAACGACCAGGGAGAGTTTAACACCTTTTAGAATACCATAAGTCAAGTTATTATTTAACTCTTCCAGGTCGTTGAAAAAGGATTAGAATCTATATATATTAATTAATGGAATGATAAATCGTTAATATTTAAAGGAGAATAATATGAATTGGATTAAGAAAAAATGTTTGGTCAATCCTATAAATTGGATTAAGAAAAAATCCATGAATAATTATTTGCAATGGATTGATCGGTATGATCCCGACCAAAAATATATGGTTGGAGGTTTATTAATTTTGAAATATGGATTTGGAAAATCTATAGAAGGAACAGAAATGAATTGGATCCAGGCAAGATGCTGGAGCAATTATTCACGATGGATAGATGAGAAGGGTAAATGGGAAAAGATGTTACTTGGAGGAATTATGGGAGTTGGAACCTCTTCCAAGAAAGGAGTTATAGTGGTTGGGAAAAAAACATATGAAGTTCATAAGGGATTTCAGAATATTCGAAAATTTTGGAAACTTTATAGAGCACCAACTCCTTCTACTTCTAAGGGGAAGAAATAAAAAATGGGAGTTATTTAAATTACACATAACTCCCATTTTTTGTTACTCTAAAATAGGATTTATAGCTTCAAGACCTTCTACTGAATGATCATACGCTTTCCAATCATCTTCGATTTCATCAAATAAATGAAACTTAGCATCAAAGTTTAATAAGAATCCACTATCTGGTTTTATATCTGCCTTTATTATCCAACCACCAATTGATGGAGTTAAAGCTTTTCTTTTTAAATAATTAGTTTGTCCTTCAAATGTTCCACATACTGCCCCAAAGATTGGACCAAATAAAGCTTGAACCTGAACATGGAGATGTCCACATAAAACAAATCTTGTTGTGGGTTGAGCTTTTGTTCCTTTTGTAATATTAGTTAACTCACTAAAAGCAACTTGTTCCATTCCCTTTTGAAGTCTATAAGAAACACTATATGGAACACCACCACTTGGATGCCATAATTTTGCTGAAACATTATCTAGTAGAGGAACATCCGCTTCGTCATATCCAAGATAATGAAAATTCTCTATTTGATTAGCAATAGAAAGTAATGGATTATGTCCACCACCTTTCTTAATAAAAGCGTAGTCGTGATTTCCCCCAATTGCATACCATGAAAATCCTCGTGGTAAATTATTTACAACTGATGCTTCTTGTTCTTCAGCAGTAGTTGCATATACATCAAATAATTGTCCAGGATAAACATTATATCCAGCAACTACATCACCTGGACATAATATATGTTGGACTCCTTCTTTTCTACAAATCTCAGCAAATTCATTTAAAGCAGTTATTTGAACTGACTTCGATCCAAAATGTAAATCAGATGCAACACCAAACACAATTTCTTTTTCAGATAATTGTTCTACTTTATAATCTTTGGGAGCGACTTGTGAATTAAATATTACATTTCCATTAGAAATAGTTAATTCTAATCCATTAGCTCTATATTCCTTTACTTCTTGATATATATCCTTAGGAGAACAATTAAGATCATTACATAAGTCTATAATTTTGTAAACTTTATTTTTTGTTATGATATCTAAAAAAGTTTTTTCTTTATGTTTCTTATTTATTGATTTTCGTTTTCCACTTATAATTTTATGTATATAAGTTCTGAATGAAGAAAGATTTGATTTATATTTAAATCTTCTAACTGCGGTTTCATACATAGTTTTACCACTAAGACCTTTTCCTGATGCATTTTTTATGTAATCAACCAATCCATTTTGATAATGCGGCATAATTATAACTCCTTTTATTAAAATTCTATTAATTTATTTTAAAGTTTGTTCTGGTATAGAGTGAAGAATGGCGTTAAAATGGTTGCTCCTATTGACTTAGAAAAGTTCGTGAGAATAATGTTCTAATCTTACTTACTATATATATAACTTAATGAGATGAATTTATTATAAATTAAATGAGGAGGAAAAAATGATAGTATATTTTAATATAAGATTAGGGAAAGAAGAAGTTTGTTGGAGAGCAAAAAACGGTGAATTGAATAGAACTCTCCAGATTATAAATAATACTGGATTAGAAATAAATGAAAATGAGTCCATAAAATGTGAGTTGGAATGGTTAAATTCAAAGACTCACTCATTTCTCTGTGTCAATAAAGCTAAGATTAAAGACGACAGAATATGTGGAGTTTTCTTAAATCAGTGGTGTGGATTTTTAACCAATAAGACTACTATGAAAGAAGCGAGTTCTAATGGGGGACCTGGAAATAGCGAATCCAAGATGGCTATTTTGTTTCTTGAAACTGAGATTCAAGTTTTGTCATATAAAAATAAGAATGGGAGTAGTTATTATATATTGGGACAAGAAGGATTTAAAGTAAGAGAAATATATGAGTCTGGAGGGTCTAAGATTGAAATTATATAGGAAGGGGAAAAAATGAAAGTATTTTTCAACATAAATTTAGGAAGAGAAGAAACTGCATGGACTGCCAAAAATGGATCGAACAAAAAAATACTTCAAGTAATAAATAAAACTGGACTCAAAATAAAGAGTAATCAAATGGTGGAATGTGAGTTAGGGTGGTTAGACAAACCAAATCGTTCATTTCTTATTATTACTAGATGTAAAAATAAAGATAAGAGATATAGAGGAGTTTTCCTAAATAAGGCATTCGGCTTCTCCACCGATATTCCTTCGGTAAAAGAAGCAACCTCTGAAGGAAGCAGTTCAGGAAGTAGAGAGTACAAGATGGCTGTTTTGGTTATTGAAACTGAGATTCAAGTCTTCACCTTTATGGATATAAATGGAGGAGATATTTATAAACTTTCATCAAAAGGGTTTGATCTAATCAATATATATGAGAAAGAATATTCTGAAATTGAAATTTTATAGGAAGGAAAAAATATGGGCATTAATTTATATTGCCCATATTTTTTTGTTAAATACTTATGTTTCTATTCTACTAATTCCTTTACCATCCTCAAAGGCCAAATTTAACATATGTTCAATAAAGACACATAAATATGTTGCTCCATTTTCTTTGTCTTCAGACATCATCTTTTCTTCTATGAAACTTCTTAGTTGATTTAAATCATCAATCCTATAATTATTTGCTTTTACTAATTCTTCTATGTGTTCATCTGAAATTAAAATATACATTCTTTATTCTCCCTATTTATGTAGATGTTGAAGTTTAGATTCTTCCATTTCTTTTGTATAAAAACAGTAATGTTGTATCTTTGATTTTGCAATAAACCTATTATTATAATAATCTGGTACTGGTATAATATAACTTGGAAAATGGGGCATTGCATATCCTTTATAATGAGGAGTATATGTTATTCCTTCCATCCATTTAAAAGCTTTACAATGACGTGCACCAGGATATTTCTTAACAGGTCTATTATCTTCAGTAACCATCTCATAATCAAATAACATAAAGGGAAGACCTGAATCCTGAAAGTTTTTAAAGTCTTCTTCAAATCCAGGACCATACTTTTCATCTTCATCTAATGCTAATACATAATCTGGTTTTATTTCATCTAACGCTCTTATCATTAATTCTCGCCAATTCCATCTATTCCATTTTTGAGTATCTCTAATTGTTTTACTGGGATTATCTAAAGTATTCCATTTATTCCATTTTCTAACATCTCTATCTAATTTATCTGACTCTGGATAAGTAGACCAACAATCAGATAATATATTTTCATCCCCATTATTTTGATCGTATCTTAAAATTAATACATCTATATATTTACTGAGATCATTTACCATTTCTGGTGCCTTTGGAAAATTCATTATTGGCATTACTCCTGCTATCATTTTTTCTCCTTTCACAAAATAGATTGTTTGATATTGTTAATCACCATAGAGAAGTGGTTTGAACTGTTCTTTCCAAATTCGTTCATAAGAAAATTCCCATAGATCTGATCTGTCAGGAATTCTTGGTATAATTTTATCCACTAATACATTGAAGTACTGTTCTGGAGATGGATTATAACTAACTGTTTGTAAATCTCCTGTTTGACCACTTTGTATACCAGGTGTTCTAAAAGAACTATCAAAATATATTGCACCTGGACCTCCAAATTCTGATAAGGAAGGAAGTCTATTACTAAGAATAAGAAGATTACCAGATATCTTGGCTTCTAATTCCACATTAGGAGATACTTCTGACCAACTTGCAAAAACAAAAATATTAGCTAACTTATAAATATCAGCAACGGCTTTTCTTGGAAGAGGTCTATTCTCATTTAAGTCAGATGTAAAAATAAAGTCTTCGTTTTCAATAAGTCCTTTAGATATTATAGAAGTCTTTTTTACCAATATTTCTGTTTGAACTCTACTTGCATTAGCATTGGCAAATATTAATGCTACTTTTAAACCTTTCTTTTTCAAGGCAGCAAAAATATCAATGGTTGAATCAATACCTTTTGAATCCATACGAGTTGAACAAAGAGGAAGTATTTGAATTGCATTTTTCTCGTAGAATTTTAATTGTTTTGTAATATCCCAAGCCAAAGGATGAAAGTCATTAAACTCTCTAAAGTCTTTTGGATTATAAACACATCCTATATCATCAAGAGAACAATTATATTGTTTCGCTACTCCAGCCTTTTCAGATTTATTCATATATACAATAGTAGATTTTGGTGGGAGACTATATCTAAGACTATCTGGATATTTCGGATTTTTGGGTGGATTAGTCCAAGAAGAGTGAATCCAATGATACCAATGACCTTTTAATGTTGGAGCAGCATTTCTAATAGCTTGATTCCATGCGAGGAAATTACCTCCTTTTTGATATATTAAATCAGGGGTAAGAATTGCATCATAATCTTTTAGGAGGGTTTTATATTGTTCTGTATAAAAGTTGACTTTTTCTTTAAAGTCATTTGTGGCAGGTGGTACTAATACCTTTTGTATATGTGGATAAATATCACTTGGACATCTTGAGTCTACAAGGAAATCAAAGTCCTGGTTAAAATATTCTAATAATTTTGCTCTTGCTAACCACCCAATGTGGAGAGCATAACCATCTTGAAACGAACCGAAGTGACTTAAAAT
>Ga0307990_1002633_pt1 | contig 14247 bp, 15 predicted proteins | sample EllFjometagen129_FD_203168 | JGI IMG/M metagenome (GOLD analysis project Ga0307990, IMG submission 203168) | Marine microbial communities from Ellis Fjord, Antarctic Ocean - #129 | ecosystem: Environmental > Aquatic > Marine > Unclassified | place: Southern Ocean | collected 2014-10-08
CCGGCCGGACGATCTGATCGGCCTGATCACATTCGCCCGCTACGCCGACACGCTCAGCCCACTCACCTTCGGACACAGCGCGCTCATTCAACTAGTACAGGAAGTGGAAATCCAAGATCGTCCCAACGAAGACGGCACCGCCTACGGAGATGCGCTGTCGCTGGCTTGCGCCCACCTTTCACAGATGAATGCTTGGAACGACGAAGAGGCGCAACCCATCGCCAGCCAGACCATCATTCTGCTGACCGACGGCGAAAACAACTGCGGCCTGCATCTGCCACAAGAATCCGCCGGCCTCGCGAAAAAATGGGGCATCCGCATCTATTCCATCAGCCTCGGCGACACCACCGAAAAAGAGCTAACCGAAGCGGAACATCTTCTGGAATTTATCAGCGAAGAAACCGGCGGCGGCTTCTGGAAAATCTACAACATCGACGAGCTGAGCGAAACCTATGCGCACATCGACGAGCTCGAAACCAGCGAGATTAAAAGCGCCACGCTGATGCATACCGAACATACCTCCGTGTTCACCTTCTTCGCCCTGTCCGCATTTCTGTTGCTGCTGCTCGAACGCATCCTCAACGCCACCGCCCTGCGCGTAACCGAGGAGGCCGCCTCGTGATTTTTCAGAACCCCATCCTGTTCCTCCTGCTCGCGATTCTTCCAATCCTTGGAAAAATTCTTGCGCACGCGCGCCGCAAACGAAACGAAGCCGCAGCAAAACTCAGAGGACAGAAAAAAGTTTCCACTGGTTGGAAAAAAGGCGTTGCGCTTCAACTCGGGGCGTTTACCGCGCTGATCCTCGCACTGGCGCAACCGGCGTGGAACCCGCATCCCGGTCCGCTGCAGGTGCAGGGACGCGATCTGGTCATCGCGCTCGATATCTCCCGCAGTATGCTCGCCGACGATGTCTTCCCGACCCGGCTCGACGCGGCAAAAATTTCGCTCTACGAAAGTCTCGATCTGCTTCGGGGGCAGAAGATCGGCCTGATCACTTTTGCAGGCGCGGCCTCGGTGCGTGTACCACTTACGCTCGACCATAACTTTGTGCGCTACATGCTCGAACGCGCGCAGCCGGCCGATGCGGATGTCGGCAGCACCTCGCTGCAAGCCGCCATCGAGAAAGCCATCGATATTGCCCTGAGTGAGTCGAAAAAAGGCAAGCAGGACATCCTCATCTTTACCGATGGCGAAGATCACATCAGCGACATTGAAACCACCACCGAAGAGCTTCGCGAATGCGGTGCGCGGGTGCTGATTGTCGGAATCGGGGACTCGGTCGCCGGCGCAAAAGTTCCGGACATCGTAAAAACCAACGCATGGATGCAGTACAAGGGCGAAGATGTCGTCACTCGACTCGACGAAGAAAAACTATTTCAGCTTTCTTCCGGCAGTCCGAATGTCTCCTACCACGCGGCGCAGACCCGACCGTTCGACCTGATCGCGCTCTACCACCAGCTGATCACCGACACGGCCGACCTGCCCGTCGGCGACGATACACTGCTAGTTTATACCGAGGGATATCCTTTCTTTATCGCACTAGCGCTCCTGCTCTGGCTGGTTCCGCTCAACAAACGGCTCTTCCCCGCACTTGCTCTGTTGATTATGGTGTCCGGCTGCGGCAAAGAGGTTCCGCAGGAAAACAAACACCTACAAACCGGCAAAATGCTCTGGGAAGAAGCGCAGGAAGCCGCGGAAACCGATCCGAATGTCGCTTTGTTCACTCTCGCCGAAGCCCGCGAACAATTTCTACAAGCCGCCATGCAGCAGCCCGGCGACCCAGCAATCGCTCAACAGATCGCCGGACTCAGCGCGCAGATCCGCGTCATCAAACAGACGATGCAGGAACAGGAAGAAGCCGAACAGGATCTGCAGCAGAAACTGCAGGAAGCCATTGAACTGCTCCAGCTTCTGGTGCAACGAGAAAACGTACTGGCTCAGACCAGTCAGCAACTGCTGCGCAAACGTCCGCCCACACCGCATGAGGAAAAAGCCGCCGCAGTTGAACCGGCGCGAATTGAGCAAAGCAGCGTAGAAGAAGGAACCGGCACGGTTCTTGAAACAGTAACGGAGGTTCGATCGTTCATTCAGAAAATGCTTTCCGCTCGGTTCAGCGACGGCGAGGAGGCCCCGCCCACCGAGTTCGATGAAGTCGTCAACAAGCTGACGCAGGCCCAAACGAGTCAGACTGACGCCGTGAAGAATCTGGCCCCAGCAGCCGTTAGCTGGCCGCAGGCCAATTCCGCCTTCCAAAGCGCGACGCGGCAGATGCAGGACGCGCTGCGCCTGCTCTCCGACCAAAACCAGAGTCAGGACGCCGACGACAACTCTGAAATGGACGAGGATTATGAAATGGACGAGGACATGGAATGGTCGGAATCCGATATGCCGAGCGATATGACGACGCCAATGGACTCCAGCAATTTTAAAACCTCGCTGGAAAACCGCTCGCTGCCGACCCCGAACTACACCGCCGAAGAAATTCTTATGGAAGAGGCCGCAAACATGGAACAGCGTGCTGAGCAGAAAGCCAAGCAGACTGACTCCAAAGTGGAGAGAAACTGGTAATGGAGTTCAACGTTCAGAGTTCAATGTTCAGAGTTCAGAGTTCAATGTTAAGAGCTCAGAGTTTGCTTTGCGGGCTCATGCTCTTTACCGGAACGGCTGTTGCCGAACTGACGGTGAAGCTGGAGCCGGTCGAGGCGAGCCGCTTTATGTATGAACCGTTCACCTTGCTGTTGGAGACAAATCCGGAAGCGGAAACGCCGGTCGTGCCATCCGCGCCCGGCTATTCGGTTACAACCATCATGAAAGAGCCGGACTCCGGCACCTTCCGCATTGAGATCGTTCCGGAAGAATCCGGCATCCTGACGCTCCCTCCGTTTGCTGTGACCGCCGGAGAAGAAACGGTGCAAACCCCTTTGCTGCGCCTACCGATCATCTCACCGCGCGTGGCGGACGAAATGACGGTTCTTCTTGAGCTGAGCGACACCAACCTGGTGGTGGATCAATCGGTGGAGATGAACGTCACATGGAAAAGCAGCGTACCGTTTACCCGTTGTCAGGAACTGCTCTTCGGCCTGCCTCTGCTTCGCAACCCAGCATGGGAAGTTTATCCGCTCGACCCCGCAGTGCCCGAAAAAAACCGAATTGGCCTGCCGGTCAATGCCCAGCGTATGATTGCGCACAACGCGCAAACAGAGGCCGGATATGAACTGAACTTTGCGTACCGGCTGGTTCCCCGCCAGGAAGGGGTTTTCCCGACTGAAGCGCGCCTGAGTTGCGCACTAACCGAAGTGCACCGCGCCTCCAGTCAATACCCCAGCTACTTCGACAACCACTTCTTCAACGTCCCCGACAAGCGCGACCGCTTCGAGCGGATCTACCTGAAAACCGTCGGCCCGAAACTAACCGTACAGCCGCTTCCAGAAGAAGGCCGAACCATTCGCTACAGCGGCATCGTCGGCACCGGCAGTGCCGTCGCAAACATTAGGCCGGCCGACACCGTGGTCGGCCAACCCATGCTGCTGACGGTTTCCCTCACCCACCTGGCCTTCGGGTCCCACATTCAAAACCTGCCCGAAGCAACCCTCGACGGACTCGGCCCCGAGTTCCAAATTACACGCGACCCCATGCACATCCAATCCACCGCGACCACCCGAGCGTTCACCTATATCATCCGTCCGCTTCGCAGCGGCCTCACCACCCTGCCAGCACTCGCACTCGACCTCTTCGACCTCGAAACACAGACCTACCGCACCATTCGCACCGCGCCACTGGCCATCACCGTCGAGCCCGACGGCGAAAAAACCATCTACACCCCTTCCAAAAAAACGGAACCGCTGATTCCACTAACCGGAATCCGCAACAATCGGAAAGAGAGCGAGCCCGCCATGTACGCAATTCTTGAATTTCTCACGGACCACACCGCGATATTCTGGCCGTTACCGGTTTTCCTCTGGCTGATCCTCCGCCCGTGGCTGCAACGCCGCGACCACTGCCGCACCGACCCCGCCTACGCCCGCGCCATCCGGGCCTTGCGCCACTTCCAACGCAACGTGAACCACGACGAAGAAGCCGCATGGAAAACCTACCTCGCTGACCGCTTTGATCTCACCGCCGAAGCAGTCACCTTTGAAGCCGTCAAACCGCATCTGCAGAATGTGTCGCCAGAACTCGCCCTGACTGTCCGCGACCGTTTTATTGGCGAAGACACAACCCATTACGCCCCGCCCGGCACCCCGGCACAGCGCATCGCCGCGGCCCGCAAACTGGTGAATAAACTCGAAAAATATACGCACCCCAACAAGGCCGAATCATGAAACAAATGTTATCTACAAACATTGTAGGACACGCTTCCCGTATTCGGGAGCGTGTGTTCTTCAGCCGCAAAAACACAAGCTCCCTTAACACAGGGACTCGATCAGCGGGAGAGAAGCTTCGCTATCGCGAAGAAACGACCTCAGGGAATGGCAACCTTATCCGACAACCCGCAACGAGGATGCTGTCCCTACCCATCCTGTTCCTTTGTTGCCTGCCCTTCTTCTCCAGCAAGGCCGTCCCCGCCGACGAGCTATTCTCCCGCGCCATGGAAATTCGCGCCGAACGGCCCGACGAAGCCGCGCCTCTTTTCACCGAAGCCGCACTGGAGTTCGAAGCCGAACAACAGTTCTTTAACGCCGGCAACAGCTGGTTTTTCGCCGGCGAAGACGGCCGCGCGCTCGCCAACTACCGCGCCGCCGAAAGCCGCCGTCCAACCAACCGGCAGATCCGCGAAAGCATCCAATTCATTCTCGCGCAACGGACCGACAGTTTCCAAACCTCGGAAAGCAACAGTGTTGCATCACAGCGCTTCGCGGCGCATGACCAAAATGCGTGGTCAAAATTCTGCCGCTGGAGCCCCGCCCTGCGCTTCGGTGCGCTGACTCTGCTGTACCTCGCCGGCTGGGCGGCCTTCCTCATTGCCCGCATCACCGGCAAAACCATCCGCCGCAAAGCGTGGATCACCTACGGAATCCCCGCCGCGATCATCGTGCTTTCACTGCTATGGAGTTTTTGCCTGCCTGCAAGAGGAGTCGTCATTCAATCGACCGACGCGCGCCTCGGCCCCGGCTATGCCTACGAACCGGCCTACGGAAACATCCTGCACGACGCGACCGAGTTCCAATGGTTGGAAAAGCGCGACGACTGGGTACTAGCCCGTCTGCCCGACGACTCCGAAGCCTGGCTCCGCGAAACCGCCTGCGTCAAAATCCGCTAAGGCGGTTTTTGACAAAAGTTCAAAATAAAACAGGAACCCGCATGATAAAAAGAAGCTTACGTCTCCGACTATGTTGAACTGATCGAAAGCTTTAATAAACGGGAAAGCAAACCGACCGTCTGGATATGCTACCCGATTCCGGCGCACCCTAGAAACGGGGAAATAACAGACCAGATCATCAAAGAAGAAATCCTTTCTCTGATCGATGACGTCGCCAAACCAGCAGACGTCAAAATCATTGATCTCTACTCCGCCCTTAGCGGCAAGAAAGAACTGTTTACTGACACGATACATCCAAATACTTCGGGTGCAAAAATAATGTCAGAGACAATCGCTGAGGTTCTCAACCCCAAAAACACTAGCAGGCCGAACAAACCGATTTTCAACCTTTTTTATAGGGCTGGAACGGGCAGAGACCTTCCAGCCGCAGTTCACCGTGAACGGCGTGAAAGCCTTTGACCATTTGCGCCCTGCAATTTGGCCCAAGCGAGGTGGGACCTGACCTCCGGGCAGGTTCAGAACGCGCCCGGAGGTCGCGTTCCACCAATCAAAACATCGGCTTCTGCTTATGCCAGTCGGTGGTCTGTTCGTAGGCGTGACCGACTTTGAAGATGTTTACCTCATTGAAGGAGTCGCCGAGGATCTGTAAACCGATCGGCAGGCCGGCGGAGGAGAATCCACACGGAATGCTCATGCCGCAGATACCTGCAAGGTTGACAGGGGTGGTCAGAATATCATCGAGGTACATCTTGAGCGGATCGTCGCTCTTCTCCCCGATCTTATATGCCGGAGTCGGCGTGACCGGCGCGAGGATGGCATCGCACTGCTTGAACGCATCGATGAAATCGTTGCGAATCAGCGTGCGCACTTTCTGGGCGCGCAGGTAGTAGGCGTCGTAATAGCCGCTGGAGAGCACATAGGTGCCGAGGATGATGCGGCGTTTCACCTCGGAGCCAAACCCGGCTGCGCGGGTTTTACCATAGAGCTCAATCGGGTTTTTACCATCGAGCCGCATGCCGTAGCGGATACCGTCGAAACGCGCTAGGTTGGCGGAGGCTTCGGCGGTGGCGATGATGTAGTAGACCGCAATGGCATACTTCGAATGCGGCAGGCTGACGTCGACAATTTGCGCGCCGAGGCTTTTGCAGTGTTCCACCGCATCGCGCACGGCCTTTTCGACTTCAGGATCCATCCCGTCGACAAAGTATTCCTTCGGCAAACCGATCTTCATGCCATCTAAACGGTGCGTGTCATCGAGTAGCCCCGAGAAAGCCGGCACCTGCCGGTCAATCGATGTGGAATCCTTGGCATCATGCCCGGCAATAGCTTCGAGCAGGATGGCGGAATCCTTGACCGTTTTGGTCAGCGGGCCGATCTGGTCGAGCGAAGAGGCAAACGCGGTCAGGCCGTAGCGCGAGATCATACCGTAGGTCGGCTTGAGACCAACGCATCCGCAGAAGGCGGCGGGCTGGCGGATCGAGCCGCCAGTATCGGAACCCAGTGCCGCGACCGCTTCATCGGCGGCGACACAGGCGGCCGAACCGCCAGACGATCCGCCGGGAACACGATCTGTGTCCCACGGGTTATGCGTCTTTTTAAAGGCCGAGCTTTCCGTGCTTGAGCCCATGGCAAACTCGTCCATGTTGACGCGACCGAGCAGGATGGCGCCGGCTTCGCGCAGTTTAGCAATCGCGGTGGCGTCGTACGGTGCGGTGTAACCTTCCAGGATCTTCGAAGAACAAGTGCAGGGCTGCCCCTTCACGTTGAGCAGGTCTTTGATCGCAATCGGAATGCCTAGCAGGCAGGCAACTTTCCCGTTCGCCCGTTCAGCATCCGCTTCTTTAGCCGCGGCCAGCGCTTCTTCGCGGTTAAGCGTCAGATAAGCCCCGATCTGTCCGTCGCGCACGTCAATAGCGGCCAGCACGTCGTTCACAATGTCCACCGAGGTGCACTCCCCCGCGGCCAGCATGTCACTCAATTCAGAAATTGTTTTTGTATTCAAATCGCTCATTAGAATTTCTCGTTGATTTTAGGGACAAGAATTTGCCCGTCACGGTCGGCGGGCGCGTTGGCAATCACTGCGTCGTGGTCGAGCGAAACTCCCGGCTCGTCGGCGCGCAGCACGTTGACCAGCGGCATGGCGTGCGCGGTCGGCTCCACATTCGACACATCGAGCTCGCCCAACTGCTCGACATATTCAAGCACCTGATCGAGCTGTCCCTGAAACAGCATTGTTTCCTCGTCAGTCAGCTCAATCCGCGCGAGATTGGCGACGTATGAAACATCCATATGATTTGCATCTGACATAAATTTCTCCCAAAGAGCAGAAACTATAGTCAGGTCGCCAGAATGGGGCAAGCGGCAACTGCATTGCGACGCAAGAGCAACTTATTTTTCCAATATTTGGAATAATGAGTTTTTATTCACAGCCGCCCGCTTGGCCGAGAACAGAACGAGGCCTCCGAGCAAAAACAATCCGAAAACAACCGGCTCAGGAACCTGCGCGACATAAAATCCCTCATCATATGAGTAAGTCGCACGATCACTGATTTCCAGTCCGCTGCCCTGCAAGCTAGAGAAATAGGTATCGGCACCGTCATCATCCATAGATCCCATGGAGCTGGCGTATAAAACCTTCAGAATCCCATCATGAATCGTGACTGTACTTCCAGATTCTGGATAGAAAATCAACGTGTTAAGAACAACGGTGCTGCCGTCATAGATATCCAGCATGCCCGCGTCGGATAGGGCTTCCCAAATATGTGCTTCCAGAACTGAAAAAACTCCCGCCGTCTACCCTAACTGTTCCGGAGGCACCGTTACCCATATAAAGACTTCCGAGCAAGTCTACTCTGGCCCCATTGGTTAGAAGAAAAGACCCATTATTCAAATGTCCGATTTCCGTGTCGTTCGAAACGGTTAACGACCCGTTATCAACTGTGACGCTGCCGGTTCCGCCGAAATTGCCAACAAAAAGGTCATCACCAACACTCAGAACTGAGTTGTTGTCCACGCTTAGTGTTCCGGGAATATGAAACCCGACATTCAAATCACCGGCAACGAATCCTGAAGACGGATCCGGCGTCACATAACCGGATGTAATGATCTCAGCCTGCACTCCTGCAACAAGCGCCAGTAATAAAAAAACGATCGTCCTGATCATAGTCGCCCGCCTCTCTTGATGATTTTGTCTCCAAAAAAATATTTCTTTATTTAACGCTGGTTCCGAAGGAGATCGCTTTTGGTTATTTCCCCGGCATGACAAAGGTTCTGACGGGGTGATATCTGATTGCGGCATGCCAGATCAACCGGCAAGCCCGCAAAAACTTCAGCACACGAAGACGGAACTGGCTGCATGGTCAGGTAGAGAGAATTGCACCCCGGATGTAAATCTATCTGTTGCGTTACCCACTGGCCGAAACACAGCCCGGCCAAACCAACAAATACCAACACTAAACAGAACCGCCTACTCATATAAACAAACCCTTTTATCAATCTGCTCAATAACAAAAAAAACACTTTTAAATTAATTCTCTCCCGCATGCATGTCAAGCAATAATTTCAGTTATTTATCTTTTGCATTTTTCCCGCAGCTGGCAATTAAAAACTTTCCTTGTACGCAAAAATATTCTTCCGGTTTCTTGGAAAAATAACGACTTCACCTGACTGCCAATCTTCGGAATTCGAAAAATACATGGCCCTGACGCCGCGAAGCTCTGTGCCGCAACGCAGTTGCCGTCGAGGCTTGCTTGTTGTTCCAAACCTTGGAAAAATCCTCGGCTTCAACTAAAAGGAACCCTTATGAATAAAACCTCGAAACAATTTCTCAAAGACATGATCAACGCCATCAGCCCATCCGGCTACGAAAACTGCGCCGCTGCGGTCTGGAAAGGCTATGCCGAAAAACACGCCGACACCGTAGAAACCGACGTGCACGGCAACTCGCACGCCGTGTTCAACAAAGGCGGCAAAGTAAAAGTGATGTTGGCTGGTCACTACGACGAAATCGGTTTCCTGATTTCTCACATCGACGACAAGGGCTTCCTGTGGATCGCGCCGATCGGCGGCTGGGACCCACAGATCGCCCAGGGCCAGCGCGTCCACATTATTGGTAACAGCAGCAAAATCATCAGCGGTGTAGTTGGCAAAATTGCCATCCACCTGCAAGAGCCGGAGCAGCGCAAAAAAGTTTCCGAGATCAAGGACCTGTGGATCGATATCGGAGCCAAGGATAAAAAAGAGACCGAAAAATGGGTGAGCATCGGCGACCCGCTGGTGGTCCAGTACGGCTATGAAGAACTACTTAACGGCCGCGCGGTCGGCCGCGCCTTCGATAACCGTGCCGGAGCCTTTTCGATTCTCGAAGCGGGCCGTTTGCTCGCCAAAGAGAAGACACAGTGCGAAGTGCACGTGGTTGCCACCGTTCAGGAGGAAATCGGCCTGCGCGGGGCACGGACTGCCGCCTTCGGCATCGATCCGGATGTCGGCATTGCGGTTGATGTCACCTTCGCCACCGACCATCCAAACATTGGAAGCGTGGTTCAGCAGGAAGGTTTGGTTAAAATTGACGGCGGCCCTGTCGTCACCCGCGGCCCAAACATCAACCCGAAACTGTTCGAGCTGATCATCAAAACCGCCAAAGCCGAAAAAATTCCGGTGCAAATTGTGGCGGAAGCTCGCGGCACCGGAACCGATGCCAACGCCATTCAGCTCAACCGGGCGGGATGCGCCACCGCTCTCATCAGCATCCCGTTGCGCCACATGCACAGCCCATGCGAGCTGATCAGCTTGAAAGACCTCGAGGCAGTATCCAAACTGCTGGCCGCGATCATCCGCAAGATCACTCCGCGCACCAACTTCATCCCATTCTGATACAGAAAGATGAAATGTGAAATATGAAAGATGAAAAAGGTATTGGCCTTATGCGATGATAGATTTACCTGAAAACACATTACGCGTTCACCCGGAAGAATTTCTGGAGCCGACCGATTTCCGGAACTATTTCGACCACCCGGAACGCCCCTTTGAAATCGATCTCGGCTGCGGCAAAGGGCGTTTCCTGCTGGCGCGATCCGGCAAGTTTCCTGAAACCAACTTTCTGGGGATCGATCGTCTTTTGGCTCGGATCCGAAAGATGGATAAAAAGGCACAGCGGCTCGCGCGTGAAAACATCCGGCTGTTCCGGGTAGACGGCTATTACGCCACTACGTTCCTGCTGCCGCCCGAAACAGTCGACACCTATTACGTCTTCTATCCCGACCCGTGGCCGAAAGAGAAGCATCATCACAACCGGCTCTTCAACGAACCGTTTATGAATGCCATCGCCCGCACGCTAAAACCCGGCGGCATCATTCACACCGCCAGTGATCACCTGCCCTACTTTGAAGAGATTTTCGCGCTGCTCAAAGCGGACGAGCGCTTCGAAGAGACCGACACCTTCTATCCGTCCGAAAATGAGGTAACCGACTTTGAACTGATCTTCGCCCATAAAGTTCCCGGCCGCGCATCATTTATTCGCAAAGAAACGGAGCATGTGTAGTTCAAGTCAGAATAATTAGAGTCAGAATAATTTTCCAACCAATGGAAACCGATCCTCTGCAAATTATTCTGACTCAATTCTTCCTCGTTGGTTGCGGCAATGCCACGCCAGAAAAAATAGTGGTTAAAAAATGATCCTGAAACCCTCCACCCGAAACAGTCTACTCGCGATCACCGCCTGCCTGCTGTGGGCGACTCCGTTTGTGTTCGTGAAGATGACCCTTGAGCACCTGCCGCCGCTGACGGTGGCGGGCCTGCGCTTCCTGCTGGCAGGGCTGATCCAGATTCCCTTCTGTAAACGGTCGCCATTCAAACTGCTGAAAACCGCTCCAAAAACAATCATCCTGGTGGCCCTGTTCCAAACCATCCTGCTCTATGCCGGCTTTTTCTACGCGCTCTCTCTAGTACGCGGCGCGCAGGCCGCCATCGTGATCGGCGCCGGTCCGCTCATCGCCGCCGTCGCCGCGCACTTTGCCATGCACGATGACAAACTCAGCCGCCGGACCCTGCAAAGTATCGCGTTCGGCCTCGGCGGAATCGTCATCATCAGTATCGCCACCAAACCGTGGGAACCGGTCGGATTGCGCGAGCTAGCCGGCATCGGGATTCTGCTGACCGGCTCCGTGGTTTCCGCCGCCGGAAATATTGTCGTCGCCAAAAAGCGCGGCAGCCTGCCGGCCGTAGAACTCAACAGCATCCAAATGCTGCTCGGCGGAGCGGTTCTACTGTTGTGCGCCCTGCCGGTTGACGGCGTACCGAACCTCAACCTGCCGCTACAGTTCTACGGCGCGCTCGCCTGGTTGGCCTTTGTCTCTGCGGCGGGTTTCGGCATCTGGTTCCATCTGCTCAGCCGCGAAAAAGTTTCCAAACTCAACATCTGGAAATTCATCATTCCGCTGGCCGGGGCCACCCTTAGCTGGTTCTTTATTCCCGGCGAATCGCCCGACCTGCCCACCCTAGCCGGCATGGTGCTCATCATCCTCGGCATCATTCATAGTCAGAGGGGCGACAGAAAGATGAAAGATGAAAGATGAAAGATGAAAGATGAAACCATTTGATTTATCACCCGCGTCCTCAATGATTAAATTCCTTTAATTTCCGATTTCAACTTTCACACTTTATCCATCATATTTCTCTCCCATGGCTAAACAAAAAGCAGATGTGAAGATTGTGAGCTGCGGGCTCTACACGCCGCTCGAGAAAGAGGGTAAAGAACTGCCGAAACTGGTGCACTTTACCGACGAGATCCCCTGCGAGCTCGGCGTAGAATTCGGCTACATCCTGCACATCCGCAAAGGGCGCGGCATGAAACTCACCTTCCAAATCGATCACCCGCCCTTCTTCCGCAACGCCTGCCCCGCCGAAGGCCTTGGGGACGAAATCGACCTCACAGCAGCAGAGCAAGGCTCGCTACGTGTCACAGCACCCTTCACCGGCAAAGAGTACGTGCGTTCCAATGATTGGAAGTTTTTTCTCGGCGACACCACCTGGGAACCGATCGAAGACAAAGCCGGACCGTGGCGGATCCGCAGCTGGCTCGACGGCGAGCTCATCGCCGACCGCACACTGACCCTAATCTCATCCAGATGACACGATCGTGTCACTTGGATGTAACAAGAACAGTAGAGCGGCGGGCGACGGATGACTTTCCAAACCTTGGGAAAAACCTTGCCATTATTTCCAAAGCTTGGAAATGTACAACTATGGTTATCAAAACATTCATGAGTCGACGTTGGATGAAGGAAGCCACCGCCGATCAAATAAAAACCATCATCCGCCGGATGATTGGACTCTTTCTCATCTTCTGCCTTCCGGTTCCGTTTTTCGGATTCGCTCTCATGGTGCTGGGGGTCATGCTGATTGCTACAGATATTGCAGATTGGCTGGCTCGTCCTTTCAGCCAGCTCTTCTGGTCAAACCAGCAGAGTCAGCCGCGCCCTACCTACAGCCAAGCGAACGCGTTGATCTATCAGGGAAAGTTTGCTGAAGCCGAACAGGCTTATGAGAAAATCATTGAGTCGTTTCCCCAAGAACAGAAAGCGCACGCCGAACGGCTCCGTATCGTCGCTGTTGAAGTCGGTGATTTCACAAGGGCTAACGAGCTTTATGAGGAAAGCATGCTACTACTTAAAAACAAAGAGGATCAAAATCAACTCACGACACTATACCGCTCTTATCAGAAGAACGCCGGGCGGCACATCCGAATAGCGGCGACCCCGCCTCCAGCATGTGTTGAAAATCAATAGTGCGGCGGGCGCTCGTTTCCGCCGATTTCGCCGCCGGAAGAGTCGATACGTTCCTTGAGCTCCTCAACCTGCTGCTTCAGTGCAGAGATTTCTTTCTGCTGCTGAAACATCTCGGCACTCATGTCCTCAACAGTTTTACTCTGATCCGAATACAGTATTTCAAGTTTGGTCAGCCGCTCGTCCATGAGAATTAACCCCCGTAGGTTTCGTCGTAATCGGCCTGCGCCGCCCGAATGACTTCTTTGGCCCGGTCCGGTCCGTAGATTTCGAGCACTTGCACATTGGCTTCACCGCCAGCGGGCTGTTTGTAGGTCTCGAAATAGTGACGAAGGCGATCGAGCAGAACTTGCCGGACCTGATCTACGCTCTCGACGTGAGACCAGAACTGGTCTTCGTGCAACACGGCGATAATTTTATCGTCGGCTTCGCCGTGGTCAATCATTTGTACGCCGCCGATCACGCGGGCATGCAAAATGACTTCGCCGCGGTTAATCGGGCGCTCGGTGATCACGCAGATATCGAGCGGGTCGCCGTCGCCACACGTCGAGGTGGGTGAAAGTTTTTGAACCCGCTCGCCACAATAGGTTTTCGGGATAAACCCGTAGAGCGTCGGCGGCATGGACGAGGTCAGTTGCGGGCGGTCCACCAGCAAATAACCGGTGGCTTTATCTACCTCGTACTTCACCGCATCAAAGGGGGTCATTTCAATGTAGGCATTAACCACATTGGGCGCGTCTTCGCCAATTTCAAGACCATGCCACGGATGCGGGCGCCAGCGATAGAATGTTTCGGGAAAGCTCATGGGGTAGACCCTCTTAAATCCCCCTGCTTTTGGCGAGCCATTTATGCTCCCGTTTCCAAGGGTTGGAAGCAGACTGCGTCAGGGCATGTGATTTTTTCCAACCCTTGGAAAAAACATTTCCAAGGGTTGGAAATTTCTGCTACCGTTGATTTATGAAATCTGGATGTCTCTTCGCATTGATTCTACTACCCATCACCATTTTAATCTGGGCCAAAAATGAACGGCGGCGGCGCGCGGCCATGCCTCCGGAACAGCGCAAAGCGTTAGACGATAAAGAGCAATTTGGAGAAATAAACCCCGCCATTGAATGCATCTACTGTCATGAAACAGGCTGTGTTCGAATGAAAGTTGAAATCTTATATGAAGATGGAACTGATATTCACACGCCGGAGGGGATCGCG
>Ga0307990_1002634_pt1 | contig 14244 bp, 15 predicted proteins | sample EllFjometagen129_FD_203168 | JGI IMG/M metagenome (GOLD analysis project Ga0307990, IMG submission 203168) | Marine microbial communities from Ellis Fjord, Antarctic Ocean - #129 | ecosystem: Environmental > Aquatic > Marine > Unclassified | place: Southern Ocean | collected 2014-10-08
GAAATCATAAAAAATAAATTCGTATAGATACTAGATATAATAGCATCATCGTTTTTATATCTTTTTGCCACTTGTTTTGGTGATCCAAACTCATAAATTATCTTCTCAACATCGTTAATTGATGGATTTTCTCCACAAGAAGAATCTATTTCATCTAATAACAATGATTTTAATTCTCTCTTAATTTCATCTCTTGAATCATAAGGTAATTTTTTCCCTATTGCATAAATATATTTATCTATAATGTCCACATGTATTCTCCTCTTACAACATTTTACTAATGTTGTTATTTAATTGTGACCACTCCTGAGTCAATTGAGCTAAGACTTCTTCTCCCAATTCACTTATTTGGTAATACTTTCTTGCTCGATTCTCACTAGTATCCCAAATACTGACTAATAATTCTTGTTTTTCTAATCTTCGGAGTAAGGGATATAAAGTATTCTTATCAATCTTTATTCCAGCTGTTTGTAAAGTTTGAACTAGAGAATAACCATAAATTTGATTCTTAGTATTTAGCAAAACAATCATTACTAGCGTACCTCTTTTTAGCTCACCATTAAGATTATCTAATATGTTTTTAATATCACTCATTTGTTATCCTATTGATTACACAATAGTGTATGATACACATCATTGTCAATAAAAATATCAGCAAATATAGTTAAAATTATATTAAAGATAAATATACCTTAACTAAGTATAAGTTCTTTTATAAATCTTAATTATATTATTAAAAGTTTAGTTATTTTTTGATTAGGTATCTTAGGACTTTGCTTTGATACTGACGCACAAAAATCCCATTAATATTTTAATAACCCTTATTAGGTAAAATATTATGGGATCAAAATATGTATTATAATTAATTTGATTATATATTAACTAATCACACAATTATCAGAAAATTTTTACTCTTTTAGAAATATCTTCTTCTGATTTCTCTTGAGGCTCGCTATTAATTCCACCAAAAGGCATTTGTGCATTTAAAATATAGCTATCAGGAACATCAAACAACTCTTTTACCATAGTGTCAATTACGGGATTAAAGTGTTGAAGAGAAGCTCCAATATTTAATTCTTTTAACCCACTCCAAATTGAAAGTTGCAACATTCCACAGGATTGTTTGGCCCATTCAATCATCCTAGGGGCATAAAGAGGGAATTGTGTTTCTAAGTTTTTGACAGCGCTCTTATCAATAAAATATAATATTGTTCCATAACCATTTTTAAAACTATCAATTTTCTCTCTAGCGACTTGAGAATTGAATTCATTATAGATTTTATCCCAAAGTAAATCTTGCTTTTCTTTAGTCACTATAACAACTCTTGAACTCTTCATATCAAAAGCATCAGGAACAAGCTTTGTAGATTCTTTAATCAAATCAAATACTTGATTTTCATTTACAGGTATACTCTTATTAATATCATAATAAGTTCTTCGACTTTTCAATGTTTCAATAATTTTCATTTATTACCTCTTTGATTTTATTATTCAGGTGCTATATTGCTTCTTCAAAACTTCTATTACTATAATTGTAACACTTCTAGGCTATTTGTTATTAATTTAGAAAAACACTCAAACTACTAAAAGCAATAAATTTAAAACACTCAGTATGTTTCCTAGAATATTATAGGTCAAAAGAGCATCTGATAGCTTTTTATTCCCTTTAGCTTCATCTTTAGAAAGCTCTGTAATGGTATATAAAACATTCCAATAAATATATTTAACTACTAAGGGACTTCTGATTAATTTTAGAAAGAACAAAATATAATAGAATAACAACTAATCCTATTAAAAATGACATATTTTTCTACTTTTCCTTATATTAAATAATGTACTACACCATAAAACCCAACACTTGAAACTAATGGTAAAGATAAATTATCAAACCCATTAGGTGATATTGCCTCAACTACAGTTGAAAGCAAACCAATAGCCAAACCTATTAATATCCCATTAGGTAAACTAATACTTGTGTAATAATAATTTATTATGGCTAATGTTATAATTGTTGAAAATATAAGCACAGTCAAACTGCCTTGAACACTCTTTTTTTTATTCAAAAAAATTGGTGTTTTACCCCATTTCTTACCTACAAGAGCTGCAAACCCATCCCCATATCCCATAACTAATATTCCAAGCAATCCAATTTCAGGTTTTTGTAAATAAAAGGTCCAAAGAGCCAAGAGAAATAACGATATTGAATAATATACAGTACCTAAATCTTCAGATCCTTCTCCTCTTTCCATAGCACTAAAAACATTTTTTTTGTACGAGATATAATTTATGACAATAAAACAAGCTGGAACTATTGCAGCCTTTATTGGTTTATCAAAAAAATACATTGCAATAAACCACCAATTACACACGCCTATGTGGATTATCTTTCTAGAGCCTTCAATTCCAACAAGTTTTAATTTTTCAAGTATTGTCGAAATACCAATAACTAAAAACACAAATAAAAATGATGTAATATATCCCATTAAAAGCTCTCCCCAAAATCTTTTTATACTTCTAGCATTATCTCTATACCGGCCTCATTACCTTTTGTTACAAAGTTATACCCAGTAGAATTATCTTTTAATGAAACAGTAATCCTACCTGCTAAGCCCTCTTTAATGGAATCACTCATAACTCCATTTTTAGGAGATGCTAAAGACTGAACGTTATCAATTTCACCTGTAACCTCTAATTCAACTTTACCTTTTTTAAAATAAAGGCTTATATACCCATCTTTTGCTGAGTTTATTTTAAGTTTTGATCTATTATAGGTTGCAAAGCGATATTCTTTATCCTCAATAATCAAGGAACAAAAGAAACCCTTAAAGGAAAATCCCATAAATGGAATATTGGCAACAGATAAAGCCAAATTAACATCACTTCTTTCAAAATGGTTGCACTGAAGCCATACATATTCTTTAGGAAAAGATGTTCCCCAATCTTTTTCCATATAACCGATTCCTTGACTTAGATCGATAGACTTATCATCAATTTTTATTTCACCTATAATATCATGTTTCATACTTATAATATGATGATTACATTCCATTTTTGGAATATAACTAAGTATACCCATTATATTAGGATTCGATAATGATCTTGGCAAAGCTGTTAAATTATTAAACTCAAGATTACCACTTACCTTTATTTTATCATCTACTAAATCTACAGAGATGCTCTTTTCATTAAAGATTGAATTAGCAATTGTAACCTGAAATGGGGAATCACTAAATTCAAATTGATCTATACTATATTTAAAATAGTGAGAAGATAACTCTTTCTTTTCATTACAAATAATACATTGAATAAAACAATGTGGATCTATTTTATTATAGCTAACACCTGGAATAAAGCTAATTGTAAATGTTGAATCTTTGTTTACCTGTTTATAGTACCAACCTTCAAAATATCTGTTATTATTTGATTTGCTCTTTCCTTGAAAAAATATTTTATTGTAATGTTTATTCAATGTTGTCTCCTAATTATATGAAAATAATCTATATAAATACTATATCACAATAAAGCAGGCTGCTAACAGATAATCTTATTGAAACTTAAATAATATTGTTAACCCAGTCCAAGCGGATATATATAAATGATGAGTAATTAGATTTCTCACATACTTATATATTTCTGCTACATAAAGGCTCTGTTACTGAATTTATATTATTGAGTCAAGCTTTTCTTGGCATTTTCCAAAGCTTCTATTACATTATCACACCAAGCATCAAATTCAGGGTCTTCTACCTGGAGTTCAGGGTTTCTCAATATATTTTCTATACAAACTTTTATACCTTGATCAAATCTTATTTCCGCATTGAAGCCAGGTACTAATTGTTTCAATTTACTGTTATCAAATACTACAGTGTTTGCTTTATCCCCTACTAGACCGCCTTTAAAATCATAAGGTCCAGCAGCATCTAGAAAGTATGATGATACATAATATGGTTTTAATTCAACATTTAATGCTTGGGCAATAGAATTATAAATCTGATTCCAGGTTAAAGATTCATCTGAAGTTATTTGTACTGCTTGACCTATTGCATGAATATTTCCTAATAGTCCAATAAATGCTTTTGCAAAGTCTTTATTAGATGTCATAGTCCATAAAGATGTTCCGTCCCCGTGTATAATAACTCTCTTACCTTCTAGCATTCTTTTTGCAACCTGCCAGCTTCCTTTATCCCCATGAACTCCTAAAGGAATAGATCTATTACTATAGGTATGGCTTGGTCTAACTATTGTTATTGGAAAGCCTTCTTCTCGATACATCTTCATAAGATAATCTTCACATGCAATTTTCTTTTGTGAATAATCCCAATATGGATTAGATAGAGGAGTTCCCTCAGTAATTCTATAATCTGCTAGAGGTTTCTGATAAGCTGATGCTGAGCTTATAAATATAAACTGTTTAGTTTTACCTTTAAAAAGCCTATAGTCTCTCTTTAATGCAGAGGGCTCGAAGGCAATAAAATCTGTTACTACATCAAAGGTTAAATCTTTTATGAGATTGCTTACAGCATTTTCATCGTTTATATCACAGGTGAGATAGGTTACACTTCTTTCTCCTAAAACATCATTCCTTGTGCCTCTATTTAAAATATATAGATCTACTCCCATAGTAATTAATTGTCTGGAAATAGCCGTACTTATTGTTCCTGTACCGCCAATAAATAAAACTTTCATATTTTGCTCCTATTTTGTTTAATTTTTAAAATCATTACATTTACTAGAATATAAGGATTTTTTAGTTTCAACTTCTCTATTATAGTATGGGTATTAAAAAGAAACAAAAAAAATAACCGATAACACTGAATAAATGACATTTAATCTTGATTTGTCCTATTTAATTAAAAACTTAAGCTACTGACAGTAAAAATTATAGATCTTATTGTTTTATTTAAATTTCAAATAATATTAAATCTGGAGATTTAAATATTGAAACTAATCAATATTGCTACAAACTATATTCTTACCTAATCTTTTAGCACCATATAATAATTTATCAGTTCTATTATTAAATTCTTGAACACTCTCACCACTTTTATAAGTAGCAACACCTATACTCAATGTAACAGCATTTTTAATTTTGTAATAAAAAAACGATAAATAATTAATTAACACTTTCGTCAACAATAATTTATCGTAGTTTCAAATATAAAAAATTAGGAAAAATATTATTTATAACATTTAACTTTATCATTAGTATTAAATAAATCAAATTTATGGTACATAACTTGTTTCATTGCTTCAATACATGGAGGATAAATTTCTAAAGGTTCTCTTAGAGATTCATTCTTTAATACTTCTCTACATTTTACATAGAAAGCAGTTTTAATATCACTTGAGATATTAATTTTTTGTACTCCACTTGCAACAGCACTAGCTATTTCTGTATCAGGATTATCACTACCACCGTGTAATACTAAAGGAATTTCAGTGATTTTTCTAATTTCTTTTAATAAATCAATTCTTAATTTTGGTTTAATATCTTTAGGATATAGACCATGTCCTGTACCAATAGCAATTGCTAAGGTATCAACACCTGTTGCATCAACAAAAGCTTTTACATCTTCAGGTCTTGTAAAGATGATATTATCTGTACTTGCAATACCATATTCACCAGTACCACCAATTGTACCTAATTCTGCCTCAACACTTACGTTTATTGCATGAGCTGCTTCAACAACTTTTCTTGTTACAGCAATATTTTCTTCAAAAGGAAGATCAGAGGAATCAATCATAACGGAAGTAAATCCAGCTTTAATAGCTCTCATTACTTGTGCAAAACTTCCACCGTGGTCGAGGTGAATACATACAGGGAAAGATGCATTTTTTGCTTCTTCAATTGCAAATTTCAAAAATCCGTCTCTAATAAATTCTAATTCATCTGGGTGAATTGCAATGATAACTGGAGCTTGTTTTTCTTCACAAGCTTCAATTACTCCATTTAAAATCATGCTACTGCTAGTATTAAAAGCAGGTACTGCAAATTTATTCTTCTTAGCCACTGTAAGAAGATCTTTCATGTTCATTAACATATTTCTATTCTCCTATATCGAATAATTATTTTAATCTTTTAATGATCCTGCAGCCATACCTGCAAGGAAATATTTTTGGAAGAAAAGGAAAAGCAACATTATTGGTAAACTTCCTAAAAAGCTCATTGCCATCATTTCATTCCACTCGTATGAATGTTGTCCCATTAATAATTGTATTCCAATTGGAACTGTTGCCATCTCATTACTTTTTGTCAATGTTAATGCAAAAAGGAATTCATTCCAAGAAAGCAAGAAGGTATAAAGACCAGTTGATACAATTCCTGGTAATGAAATTGGTACAATTACTCTAAATAGTGTGAGTAATCTAGAACCACCATCTATTAATACTGCTTCATCAAGGGATTTTGGAATTGTATTAAAAAATCCAGTCATCATTAACACCCCATAAGGTAAAGTTAATGCTAAATAGGTTAGTATTAATGCTCCATAAGTATCATATAGTTTAAACGTAACCATCAATCCAAAATAAGGAATCATTAAAGCAATTGGTGGAACTGTTTGAGTTCCAATAATTATCATATTGATAATTTTTTTGCCTCTAAATTCATATCTTGAAAAACCATAAGCTGTAAGCATTGATATAAATAGAGTTACAAATGTAACAACTATAGCAATAACATAACTATTAACAAAAAATCTTAATTTATCTGGATCTTGGAATATTTTTTTATATGCTCCTAAATCCAGCACTTTTGGTAAAAAACTAGGTGGAGAAGCAAATACTTCACCATTAGCTCTAGCTGAAATAGAAACTAACCAAAGCACAGGAAATGCTGCAAAAATTACACCAAATAGCAATAGAAAATATACTAAAGCTTTTGATCCCATTCTTTTATATTTTAGCGATTTAATCGTCATTACCTACTACCTCGACTTTTGACTTCTAACGTAGAAAATTGAAATAACCATAGAGATTAATAAAATTATCATAGCTGAAGCAGATGCTTTAGAAAATTCAAACTGAAGGAAGGTTAATTTATAAGTATAAGTTGCCATTACCTCTGTTGCATGTCCAGGACCACCACCAGTTGTCATCCAAACTAATGGGAAAACTTGCATTGTCCAAATGAAATCCAAAATACTCAAACTTAAAATAATAGGTTTCAAATGAGGGATAGTAATATAGTAGAATTGTTTCCTACTATTAGCACCATCTATTACAGCAGCTTCATATTGTTGTTGTGGGACACTTTGTAATCCTGCTAATAAGCTAACCATATAAAAAGGATAACCATTCCAAACATTTATAAATGTTAAAGTTCCTAATGCAGTGCTCTCATCACTTAGCCACTCAACAATACCATCTATTAGCCCGGCTTGTTGTAACATAAAGTTCATTATTCCTAAAGGATCTAATATTAATCGCCAAACAATTGCAATAATTGCTGGTGTAAAAAGCCAAGGAAAAATGAAAATTACTCTTAAAACAGCCCTAGTTCCTGAACCTAAATATTTTGAATTTAATAGCAATGCAAAACTCATACCTAAAATGAGATGAAAAACAACACTAAATATAGTAAAAAATAAAGTATGTCCTATAGCTGATTTAAACACTTCATCTTGGATGATTTCTTTGTAATTACTTAGTCCAACAAACTCTGGCGACTTATTAGTTATTACATTATCCATAAGGCTATATCTAAAAACTTGTATTATTGGTATTAGCATTAATATCGATAATAAAAGCATTGCGGGTAGAATGAACCAATAGGGATCAAGTATTTGTTTTTTATTTCTTAAAATACTTTTATTCTTGAACATATAGTTTAAGTCCTCTTGTCTTATTAAAATTTATGGGGAGTATTAACTCCCCATATAAATTTACTTTTGCTTATTTTGCGTATACTTCTGCCCATGCAGCACTAGTTTTTACTAATGCTTGTTTAGCAGTTTGTTTTCCTGTAAGCATTGTTTGCATTTGTTCAGCCATTAGTCTCATTAAGTTGTTAGCTTCAGGAGCTCCTTGGAACTCATTTCTAACACCATTTTCTCTGTATAATGCGAAAGCTTTTTGGTTTAATGCATCTTCTTTAACCCAACTTGGATCTCCGTTAATATTACCAGGGAAAGCATTTACACTATCAGCAATTTTTGCATTAATTTCAGGACTCATGATATATTTAACAAAATCCCAAGCTTCTTGTGGATGTTCAGTTGATTCTGAAATTGTTACACCCCAAGCAGCCATATCTAAGATATGTGGACCTGAATAATTATCAGCAACAGGTGGTAAAGCAATATCAAAGTTTAAGTCAGCATTTCTGCTTCGGATCATATTAATATGAGCTAATGAATCAATCATCATTGCAGTTCTGCTATTTACAAAATGTTCAACCTTATCTTGTTCTTGAGCTGTAATAAAACCAGGTACTAATAAACCCTTATCACTCATAGTTTTAACCAAATTAAATACAGCTAAAACATCAGCATTATTAGGTTCAGGTACACCACTACCATCACTTGCCCATACTAAAGACATGATATCATTTTGGATACCAGTTGGGTTTTGTAGAGATAAAGAAATATCCCAACCATATTGTTGTTTATTTACATCAGTTAATTTTTCTGCAACAGCAATAAATTCACTATGTGTTTTAGGAACAGATGTGATACCTGCTGCTTCGAACATATCAGTATTATAGAATAATGGATAAATAAAGTTTTCAACATTAATTAAATACTTTTTACCATTAAGTACACTAATACTTGCTAATTGTGATTCATCATAATTATCAGCTGCAAAAAATTCATCCAAAGGTTTTACTGCGTTCTGTTTTACAAGGTTATAAATCCAAGTAGGGTCACATCCTAAAACATCACTCAATGTTCCTGATGCTGCACCAATTGTAACTTGACTTTGTACTTCAGAATATGGTTTTGAGATTCTTTTAATCTTAATACCAGGATTTGCTGCTTCATAGTCGCTACAAATTGTTTCCATAACACCTGGTGTCATTTCTGGTTCCCACCATTGCATGAATTCTAAAGTGATTGTTTCATCTTTATTAGAATCTTCTGAACTTCCTTGTGCAAATATAAATGCACAACTGAATAATAAAAGTGACAAAATTGTAATTGTCTTTTTCATAACTTACTCCTTTTCGTATCTTATATATTCCATTTTATACCGAAAAACCGATTTGTCAAGCAAAAAATAAACAAATATTGCAAATATTAATGTTCATTTTGTTTGCTTTTATTATTGACGCCAACTAATTGTTAACTTATAATATTTATATAATCCATAAAAGGGAGATTATGATGGCTACGAAATTTTCAAATCAAAGACAAAAAGAAATATTAAATTTGCTATTAAAAAATAGCCAATTACAGGTTTATGAACTAGCCGAAAAATTAAATATTACGCAAGCTACGATTAGGCGAGATTTAACGGCTCTTGAGTCATTAGGAAAACTTTATAGAACCCATGGAGGAGCTATTTTAAAAGAGCAAACTGTTTCATGGTTGGCTACCACTCTTGAAGATAGAATGAAATCTAAAGCTAAAGAAAAAGAATTGATAGCCATAGCTATTCTAGAATACATAGAAGATTCTGAGAGTATAATGATTGATGGTAGTAGCACTAATATGGCTATTGCAAAACAATTATCAAAAAATAAAAAGAATCTATTAATTATTACCAATTCACAACCATTAGGGGATGTGTTTATGGAAGATGACGAATCAAGCAATAGTATTTATACAATTGGTGGAGAACTATTATATGGTACTCAAAATACAGTTGGACCAATTGCTGAAAATAATTTAAATTTATTTAGAGCAGATAAAGCTATTATAAGCACAACAAGTGTACTTTCTAATGAAGGCTTATTTTCTGCAAGTCCTCAAGAATCTGAAATAAAAAAATTGATGATTAAATATTCTAAAAAAACTATTTTAGTATTTGATAGTTCAAAGTTAGGAATCTCTGCATTAAGTAAATTTAATAACTTTGAAAACATTGATTTAATAATTACAAACAAAGACATAGACCCTGAAGATTTAGAATTACTAAAATTAAAAGTTAAAAAAATTAAACTTGCTTAAATAAAGGAGTACAAATACATGAATAATATTTCATTAGGATTTGGTGATAATACTGATTATGAATTGATTTGGGACACAGATGCAATAAAACTTGCAATAAAAGAATTCAACATTAGTAATGCTGAGATTAAACTAAAAACAATTGTAGATAATGAAAGGGATTTATTAATTGGAATGTTATATTTTTTGAAAAATAATATTGGTGGCGAGTGTAGTGTTTATAATACACAAGTACTAAAGAAATTCGCTTCAAGATTCAAATATAATATTACAATTGGTGGAACTGGCCCAAGAGCTGCCATAGCTATGAAAACTCTGGGCTACGATAGTTTTCTTCATTTAGTTGTAATGAATGAAGACTTAGAAAAATTGATTCCCTCCTCTATTAAATATATTTGTAGTAATGAGGATATCAATTATGACATTCATTTAATTTTTCAATATCCAAAAGCTGTTTCGATACATGTTAATGATATATCAATAAATACAACACGAGAAAATAGAATAATAATTGGGAACAATGATGTGAATTCTATTATGAAGTTATCACAAGAATATTTTGATAAATATGTAAATATTTCTAAAGTATTGATGATTAGTGGATTTAATACCATGACAGATATACCTCTATTGAGGAGCCAATTAGAATTTATTGCAAAAAATATTAAACAACTCAAAGATATAAAAATATATTATGAAGATGCTTGTTTCATGAGTGAAGAGGCAAATCAATTATGCAAAGAAATGCTTTTTAAGTATGTTGATATATTTAGTTTTAATGAAGACGAGTTGATAAACTACTGTGGTAGAAATATCAATTTACTTGATGAAAAAGATGTTCTAAGAGGAATTGAAGAATTATATAAAAAGTTTCATGTTGATACTCTAGTTGTACACTCCAAATATTGGGCTATTGCTTATGGAGATAAGACTCCAAGTTATAAATCCTGTTTGAAAGGCGGCATCACCATGGCCACAACAAGATTTAGATTTGGAGACAACTTTAATAACAAGGAACAATATTTTGAAACAGAAATATTAGAAGATGGTGAGATTGAAACTCAATTTGCTAACAAATTCAATTCATTAACAAAAGATAAGAGTATTTGTATTCCTTCAGTAAAAGTTGAAGAAACTGATGTTACAACTGTTGGATTAGGTGATTCTTTTGTTGGAGGATTTGTTTCAAAATTAAGTGAATTATAATAGGTGAAAATTATGTTAAATTGTGAAAATAGAAGAAAAGAAATTCTAACTATCATCGAAGAAAATAAACACGCCTCTATTGAAAAATTGTGTTCAATTTTTACTGTGAATGAACAAGTTATATATAGAGATCTTATTTATCTCGAAAAGATTAATAAAATAAAAAGAACTTCTAAGGGTGCTATTTATCCTGAGTCAAAGACTAAAAAAAATGCCCTGAAATTAAAACAGAGAGAAACCACCTTTTTTAAAGAAAAAGAAGCCATTGGTAAATTTGCTTCAACACTAATAAATGATGGGGAAAGTCTAATGATTGATGGTGGAAGTACAACTATAGTTTTTACAACAAATATTGTTCATAAAAACAGAATGATGGTAATTACAAATACTAGTACAATAGGAAGTATTTTAAAAAAAGGCAAAAGAAATAGAATTATTTTGACAGGTGGTCAATTATTAAAAAATACCTATACTACGGTTGGGGACCTAGCTGAATCGGTTATATCTCAATATAGAGTTAACAAAGCAGTTATTAGTGTATGTTCAATAAATATTGATGAAGGAAGTTTTTATACTAATATTGAAGAAGAGGCAAAAATCAAACAAGCAATGATTAAATCTGCAAATGAGGTAATCATTATTGCAGATAGTTCTAAAACTGAAAAAGAAAATGTTAATTTTGTATGTGATTTTACCTTAAACAAAAAGCTAACACTCATAACAGATAACAAATTAAGCAAAGAAAAAAAAGCAGCTTTAGAAGCTAAAAAAATAACAGTAATAACCGTTGAATAGGAGAAAAATAATTATGACAAATCAAACTTACAAAGAAGCGAAAGAAAAGGCATTAGGATTTTATAATAAGGCAAATATTACCCTTACAGCAAAAGAAAGAGAAAATCTTGAAGTTGCCGACTTTGGACTAAATAATTTAGAAAAAGTTGGCTTGCAAATTGTTACTTATATTAATACTAGTAGAGTTTGTTCGAAAGAAATGGTTCTTTTTCCAAATCAAACTTGCCCTGAGCATAAACACCCAACTATTAATTCAATACCCGGAAAAGAAGAAACTTTCAGATGCAGATTTGGTAAAGTATACTTATATGTTAGTGGTCCTGAAACAAAAGATAGAGCTTGTCAAACTCCAAATGAATACTACACAGTATTTAAAGAAGTCGTATTAAATCCAGGTGAACAATATACAATTTATCCTGACACTTTTCATTGGTTTCAAGCTGGCAATAAGGGTGCTGTTATTTCAGAATTTTCGACTGCAAGTCATGATGATACTGATATATTTACAGATCCCAATATTAAGAGAATACCTACTATAGAGTAGAAGTTTTTGAGTGATTTTCTTTATGCACACTACAAAGTAGTGTGCATATTTATCATTTTTTTAATCAAAAACTTCAATAAACTCGAATCCCTTAAAAGCTAGTTTATAAATCAATAGTTTTTATACATACAGGTGTATTAATTTTTAAAGTTGAAACTAATTGATCTTCAATTATTCCTTCATCATTTACTTTATACAATTCAATAAAATTGGAATCTTGCTCAGCCACTAAAACCCATTTACCATCTTTCGAGAAGCAAAAGTCTCTAGGACAAACTCCTTCGAGTCTTATATCCTTTATAAAGTGCAGATTACCATCTTTTTTAACTTTAAATTGTCTCAGTCCATTGGAGAAGCGATTAGAGACTGTGATAATTCGATAATCTTTTTTTTCAACAACTTTTAGGGCAGCAGGATTTGAAATATTCATTAATTCTGACATTTCAGTTGCACACTCTTGAATCAAAACCCAGTTTTCAGATGCTTGATCGTAAGAATAGTTTAATATTATTGAATTTAATTCGCAAACTACATAAAGATGATTATTAAAAGTTAATAAATGTCTTGGACCATACCCTTTTGGAACTTGAATTGTTTCTTTCAATAGAAAATTACTAATAGTTCTATCAAAAATATAAATTAAATCTGTTCCTAAATCTGATACAAATATTTCATTTTTATGAAAAATTAGACAATGAGGATGAGGACTTTCTTGCCTTTCTTTGTTGATACTTTTACCTTTAAATTGATAATAATCATCCTCTTCTGTATCTAGGTGATATAATCCAATATCCCCACTTAAATAATTAGTATAATAAATAGTTTTTGTTAAATCATCATAATTTACATGACAGGTCGCCTTTCCATTGGAACTAAACTGTTTTTTTATTATTTTATTCTTATAATCATAAACAGTTATTTCCCCATCTACGGTACAACGCTCAGAGCAAATATATAATTCATCTGTTTTTTTATTGATATAAAAATAGGAAGGGTTATCTATCTCATTTGTTTGATAATCAATAGACAAAGTGCCTTTTGTATCATCCAATGAAATAATACTAAGACCTGCACCACATGCTGTGGGTATCGAGGTTTTATTATCACTATAAGATCCAACAATAAACTTTTCCATTTTATAACCCCCATTGTAATCGCTTAAGATATTAATTAACCATTAATAAAATAATTAATGGTTATATAATTAAATATTTCTTTTTCTCTTCATATAAGTATTAAACATAACCGCACCAAATATTAATAAACCATTTACAACATATTGTAAAAATTCATTAATATTTAATAATGTCATTGCATTTGCAATTACACCTGTAAATAATACACCAATTAAAGTACCCCAAATAGTTCCAATCCCGCCTAGCATACTAGTTCCACCAATTACAACTGAAGATATGACTGGGATTTCCCAACCTTTACCAAAACCAAAAGTAGCTGACCTAACTTGGGCTGAGTTCATAATACCGGCTAAAACACACATTATTTGGATTGTTGATAAAACAAATAATCTAGTTTTCCAAACACTTATACCATTAAGTCTTGCTGCTTCAGCATTTCCACCAACGGCATAAA
>Ga0307990_1002636_pt1 | contig 14241 bp, 11 predicted proteins | sample EllFjometagen129_FD_203168 | JGI IMG/M metagenome (GOLD analysis project Ga0307990, IMG submission 203168) | Marine microbial communities from Ellis Fjord, Antarctic Ocean - #129 | ecosystem: Environmental > Aquatic > Marine > Unclassified | place: Southern Ocean | collected 2014-10-08
GCCCGTGGAAACCCATGATGCGTCCTGTCTGGTCCATGCCTTTGATGTGTGTCTGGCACGTGTTTTGAAATCTCTGGAAAAGGATGTTGCTGGGATTTTGGAGTGATCTTTGTTATTCTTAGAGGGGAATACTACCTTCATGGGAATTTGACGCGATGGGCAAACTGACTCACAAGACAGCTTTGATCACAGGGGCTGCCAAGCGTTTGGGCCGGGCCATGGCACTGGCGTTGGCAAAGCAGGACGTGTTGGTTGTAGTGCATTATCATGCATCTCAGGCACTGGCCGCTTCGGTCAAGGCTGATATTGAACAGGGTGGGGGCCATGCCGTACTGTGTCAGGCGGATTTGGCTGACTCCGCTGAGGCAGATTCACTGGTGGGGCGTGCGGTTGAATTGGTAGGGCGGCCTCTGGATATTCTGATTAATAATGCCGCCATCTTTGAAACTCAATCATTGCTTGAGACTACCAGTCAGGCCTTGGCAGAAAACATGCAGGTGCATGCCTATGCTCCACTGGCCTTGTCGCGTGATTTTGCCGCTCAGGGCCAGTTGGCCAATGGGCATATCGTCAACCTGTTGGACAGCCGTGTTCAGGATTACGACAAGCTGCATGTGCCGTACCATCTGAGTAAACGGTCCCTTCTTGCCTTGACACGGATGCTGGCCGTTGAGCTGGCACCTGCGGTGGCTGTGAATGCAGTGGCACCTGGGTTGATTCTGGCGCCAGAGGGCCAGGGCGATGAGTATCTGCAGGCATTGGCACATACAAATCCTCTGAATCGTTCTGGCGAGCCAACCGATATTTGTGAGGCTGTGTTGTTTTTACTTCAAAGCGAGTTTATTACGGGGCAGGTCATTTACGTGGACGGCGGACGCCACATGAAAGGGCATATGTATGGCTGATGGATTGGATTGTATCCACATTCGTGATTTGAAGTTTCGCTGCATTGTGGGGATCAATGAGGATGAACGCATTGAGAAGCAGGATGTCGTTGCCAACGTGACGTTGTGGGCTGATCTGAAGCAGGCGTGTCTGAGTGACAATATTGACGATACTGTCGATTATAAGACTCTGAAAAAGCGGATACTGGACATGGCTGAGAGTTCGCAGTTTCTACTGGTCGAGGCCCTGACTCAAGCGATAGCCAATTTGTGCCTTAACGATGTGAGAATTCAACAGGTCAAGGTTTGTGTTGAAAAACCCACGGCTTTGCGATTCGCCCGGACTGTGGGTGTAGAAATTGTGCGGGCTCGTGGCTGACCAGCACAATAGTCTGGCATTGGCCTATGTGTCAGTGGGGTCGAATATTGAGCCTGAGTTTCATATCGAGGCGGCGCTGAGCTTTTTGATCGATACTCGATTGGTCACCGCCGTTTCTACCTTTCACCGTACAGAGCCCATTGGCAGGCCGGAACAAGATCCTTACCTCAACGGCGTGTTTGAGATCCGTACGAATCTGCCCGCTTGCGAGGTTACACCCGTGATACTGCATCCGATTGAAACCGAATTGGGCCGTGTCCGGTCTGAGGACAAATTTGCCTCGCGCACTCTGGATCTGGATCTCATTCTGTACAATGACCTGGAGATCTGTTCGCCCTCCTTGTTACTACCGCATCCTGACATTGAGCGATCCTTTGTTCTGGGGCCAGTTCTGGAACTGTTGACTCAAGATCGTTTGGTTTACCCCTGCAAACAGTCGATGCTTGATATGTTGCCATCTCAGAAGATGTCGCAGACAATCGGTGTGCCCATGAAAACCTTCTCTCGCAGTCTGAGGACAAAGTTGAGCTCGGAGTGATTGGATGATTCAACGTGTATCAAGTTTGGAGCAAATCAATACTGTGGTGAGTCTGGCCCATGAAGTTTGGCACGAATATTTTCCTTCAGTGATTACAGAAGGTCAGATCAACTATATGCTCACCACCTGGCTGTTATTTTCTACCAAGACTTGCCTTAACACGACACCACTTCAGTCTCCAGTTGTGCCACGGCTTCAAACCAGTTGAGTTCATCTCGACCCGGCTGGAATCCACTGTCTTGCCAGATGCACCAGGCGCGTTCGGCAATGACCTTGTAACCTGGTTCTGAAACTTTCTTGGTGGACTTTGGCGGTGCCTTCCGGTTCTTGGGTGTTGTTTTTGCCTTGGCAGTTGTTTTCTTTTTCTTCTGCGTGCCCATTGTTGCTCCTTATAACACAGATTCAAACAGGGGTAAGGTTGAAAGCCAACAAAATTACCCGGTTGTCATACTTGATTAACGCTACATAGAGTCTATCGGCCATGTTTTCTGAAACCAATTATGGATTTTGCGTGGAATTGGCAAAATTGGCACGGTGCCACAGGTCATACGTTTTGTGCCTATGACCGTGGAAAGCGTAACAGGTCTCATGTTGTTTTTCTTATCGGACTTCTCAAGGGTTTGTCTCGCAGCCCTATTTTATTATTCCAAAATGACGCCGGATGAACAAGAGTGAACTGGATCTGGGAAACTGCATTTACTGGCGACGGCTTTCTGCCTTGATCCTTAACGCGTTAGATGGCGATACTTGATACGATGGGGACGATTGGCCTCTTTGCCCAGACGGCGTTTTTTATCTTCTTCGTAGTCCGAGTAATTGCCTTCAAACCAGACCACCTCACTATCGCCTTCAAAGGCCAGCATGTGTGTGGCAATACGGTCCAGGAACCAGCGATCATGGCTGATCACCACGGCACATCCACCAAAGTGTTCCAAGGCCTCTTCTAATGCCCGCATGGTATTGACATCCAGGTCATTTGTGGGTTCGTCAAGCAAAAGCACATTCGAACCTTGCTTGAGCATGCAGGCCAGGTGGACGCGATTTCTTTCTCCACCTGACAGAATGCCGACCTTTTTCTGCTGGTCCGTGCCTGAAAAGTTGAAGCGGGCCACATAGGCTCTGGAATTGACTTCAAGGCGTCCCAGCTTAATCAGGTCTTGACCTTCTGAGATGACTTCCCAAATGGTTTTCTGCGGGTCCAGGCTGTCCCGCTGTTGATCGACATAGGACAGGGCCACTGTCTCACCCACTCTGAGTGTACCGTTGTCAGGCTTTTCTTGTCCTGTGATCATCTTGAACAGGGTGGTCTTGCCAGCCCCATTCGGACCGATGACGCCCACAATGCCACCGGCAGGCAGATCAAAATTCATATCTTCAAAGAGAATCCGATCCCCAAAGGCCTTGCTGACATTCTTGCCCTTGATGACCACATTGCCCAAACGTGGTCCGGGCGGCAGGTAGATCTGCAGATCCCTGATTTGTTTTTCAGGGGATTCATTCAAGGTCGACTCATACGCCTTGACACGGGCCTTACCCTTGGCGTGACGACCCTTGGGTGACATGCTGATCCATTCGAGTTCGCGTTGCAGGGTCTTTTGACGTTCGGTCTCAGATTTTTCTTCCACTTTCAAACGTCGCTGCTTTTGATCCAGCCAGGATGAGTAATTGCCTTTCCAGGGAATGCCATGGCCACGATCCAGCTCCAGAATCCAGCCAGCCACATTGTCCAGGAAGTAGCGGTCATGCGTAATGGCAATGATCGTGCCTTCGTATTGTTGTAGATGACGTTCCAGCCAGCCCACGGTCTCAGCATCGAGATGGTTGGTGGGTTCGTCCAGAAGCAGGATGTCCGGTTTCTGCAAAAGCAGACGGCACAGGGCGACACGGCGTTTCTCGCCACCAGAGAGGACTTCGATTTTGCTGTCGCCTGGGGGGCAACGCAAGGCGTCCATGGCCATATCAAGTTGGGCATCGATATCCCAGGCATTGAGGTGATCGATCTTGTCCTGGAGCTTGCCCTGTTTTTCGAGCAGGTTATTCACCTCATCGTCTGTCATGGATTCGCCAAACTGGTTGCTTATCTGGTTGAACTCATTCACCAGATCCACGGTTTCCTGCATCCCCTCTTCCACAATCTCCTTGACGGTCCTGGTGGGATCAAGCAGAGGTTCCTGTTCCAGGTAGCCCACCGAATAACCGGGCGCAAGCGTTGCCTCGCCTTCGTATTCCGTGTCCAGGCCAGCCATGATCTTGAGAAGTGTGCTCTTACCCGTGCCATTAAGGCCCAGAATTCCGATCTTGGCCCCGTAAAAATAGGACAGGGAAATATCCTTGATCACCACCTTGCTGTGGTACGATTTGCCTACACGCATCATCGAGTAAATGATTTTATTGACTTCCTGGCTCATACGGTGCCTCGGGTATTGGTTATTCGTTATTCGTTTTTGGAAACAAGAACTATAGCATGATGTATGCCATTCAGCAAGAAGGTGAATTCTAGGAGCCCGCCGGAGAATCCGATGTAAAGATCAGAACTGCCCCTTAATTCTGTTGGTCATTCAATTGGACTATAAACACATTAAATATATCGCATCCCCCCTTATTGGGTTTGGCAAAAGAACCATAGGTGTAGCCTGCGATGTACGGGGTTCCGTCAGTATCCACGGCTAGCCCAGAACAGACATCGTGTTGAGGCGCGCCTATCTGCCTTTACCGAGTCTTTCATGGGCGATTGTTCCTTCAAAGCATGCCGCGTCTAAAACCAAGGTCTCCATTGATACTATCAAACGGGCTGGCCAGAAGACAAGAGAAAAGCACCTTGACAATCATGGGGTGGGGTTGTATTGAGTGTTTTGACAAAAAACAGAGCCTGAGGCCATCGCATGGCGATGGTTCAATGATGTTAAGGGTACTTTGTTTATGATGCCTATTGAGAAGATTATATCTGGTGGTCAGACCGGCGTGGATCGTGCAGCGCTGGACTGGGCCATTAACGTGGGCGTACAGCACGGTGGCTGGTGCCCGAAAGGGCGGTTGGCTGAGGATGGACGTATTCCATCTTACTATGATCTGACAGAGACGCCTTCTGATGACTATGCGATTCGCACGGAATGGAATGTGCGTGATTCTGATGCGACTATCATTATGTCACTCCATTGTTCCCTCTCTGGAGGCACTGAATTGACGCAAATGCTGGCCGTGGCCCTTGGCAAACCCTGGATGCATGTGGTTGCTGATTCGGGTATTGACCAGGCCACAAAGCAGGTTCGGGATTTCCTGAGTGAGTATTCCGTTAAGAGTCTTAATGTGGCCGGGCCGCGTGAATCAGAGGAACCCGGAGTGGGGCGGTTTGCGATGGATATCCTTTCACGCTTATTGACCTAGGGGTGATCCACGGGGAGAGGTGGAGCGTTTTTCTCTTTGTGACGAGACAGGAGGGGGGGTAGTTGTACGATCATCAGACTGCTCAACATCAGGGCACATCCAAGCAAGCCGCGCATGCTGAGTGTTTCATGCAGGATGAGCCAGCCAGCTAGGGTGGCAAAGACCGTTTCCAGACTCAGGATGATGGCGGCATGGGCCGGGGGGCAGTGACGCTGGGACACGATTTGCAGTGTGTATCCGATGCCTGCTGAGAGCAAGCCGCCGTACGCAATGGCCAGGGACGCGCGCCCGACGGCTTCCAGGGAGATGTCTTCAAAGAGTCCGGCTGCCATAAAACAGAGGATGGAGCACACAGTAAACTGAATACATGCAATATGGGCTGGATTGGCACGTTTTGCCAGCGTTCCAATCCATAAGACGTGCAGAGCCCAGAACAAAGCACCAATCAGTTCCAGCAGGTCTCCCTTTCCAATGGTCAGAGATTCATTGATTGTCAGGAAATACAAGCCTGCCACGGCCAGGCCTGCCCCAATCCATACCGTCTTGCCACATTTGTGTCCCACGAATAATCCCAGGATTGGGACGATGACGACATACAGGCAGGTGACAAAGGCGGCCTTGCCAGCCGTGGTGTACAGCAGTCCCACCTGCTGCAGCGACGAGCCCACAAACAGGGCCAGACCTGCCAGACTACTGCCCCAGAGTAAAAACCTCAAGTTTGCCTTGGAGAGACGCTTTGTCTGGCGAGTCTTGGAAAACAGTACCAGCGGCAGTACAGCCAGCGCACCCAGGGCAAAACGAAAGGCATTGTAGGTCATGGGGCCCACATGGTCCATGCCCTTGCGTTGGGCCACGAACGTGGTGCCCCAAATGAAGGCTGCGATCAGGAGCAGGGCATCATATTTTGCGACCCTTTGTTGCATGGGCGTTTTTCCTTTGTACTTGTGCTGTGTCACCTTTGACCCAATAGTACTCCAAGATGACCTGTCATTTTTCGTGTTACAAAGCGCGCGGTTTTGATATCATGGTTTAGATGCTAACATAGGGCAGATCCTGGACCAAAGTCAATAGGGAGTATAGTTATGTCAGAGTCAGATTTCGTGCCGTGGGACGGATTTGAGGAGAAAGCACCGGCCAGCATGCAGTCGGCAGCCCAAGCCTTTGCTGCTTCTATGCAAAACCGTCGTAGTGTGCGGGATTTTTCTGATCGGCCTGTCCCTCGAAGCATTATGGAGCATGCCATCGCAGCAGCTGGGTCCGCGCCCAGCGGTGCGAATAAACAGCCCTGGTTCTTCGCCGTGGTCGCCGACCCAGAACGAAAGCAGGCTATACGTGCGGCAGCAGAGACCTGTGAACGTCAGTTCTATGAAACCATTCAGAATACGCAGTGGGAAAAAGCACTTGAGCCTCTCGGCACGGGCACAGACAAACCTTTTTTAACACAGGCCCCTTATCTGGTTGTCGTATTTGCTCAACGTCACGCCTTTGATACCGAGGGAAAGATCGAGAAACACTATTATGTGTCTGAATCGGTGGGACTGGCGGTCGGCTTTTTCCTGGCAGCCATTCATAAGGCTGGTCTGGCCAGTCTGATCTATACGCCTGCACCCATGGGCTTTCTCAATGGACTTCTCGACAGACCGGAGAATGAACGCCCCTTCTGTATTTGCCCAGTGGGGTATCCAGCCAAGCAGGCCATGGTACCAAATCAATCACGCAAGCCCCTAGGCCAAATCATGACCTGGTATTAGAATTGGCCTTGCCCACGGCCGAAGGCCGGAAGTTTGAGGTGTGAGGTTTGAAGGGTGAAAAGGCTCACGCCATAGCCACGGGATTTTCAACTTGGGTTGCCAGCGAATAACCAGAGTGACCGTTTGCCCGTATGACTGTGAGACCGCGTGGAGCGAGCGTCCCCGCTCGCTAATAGAAACAGCACGCGGGGCGGCTCAAATAGCTTAGAACTGAAAACACTTGGCTTGTGAAAGCCTATTTCATACGGCTAACACTTAACACTGAAGCGCAGCGATGAGCTGAGTGCTGTTTTGACACGGATTACAAACCAACGAATAGCGGTTTAGACTGAAGACTGAAGGCAAACGAACAACGAACAACTAATAACTGTTTTTGACACGGATTTCACGGGTTACACGGATTAAGAACAAACCAACAACTAATAACTAAGAACTGTTTCAACCACGAATTCACCGAATCTGCACGAATAAAGCAAGGGATTTGCATGGCAACAACGCATCACCACGACTTGTCATTCCGAGGCACCGAGGGATCTATTAAACCAGCATCGCAGAGCGATTCAAATGAGCTGAGAGCTGGAGGCTGACAACTGAAAGCTTTATTCTTTGCCACGGTTTTTTAAACGAAAAACGAACCACGAGTAACGAGAAGAAATTTCACACGGAGCCACAGAGCTCACAGGGAAACCAACAACGTTTTTCTTATACAGATTTTGTGGCGCGGGCATCGGCCGAAGCTAAACCTTATCATGCCAAGACCCCGGCAGGAATGGATCATTTGGGCAGTTCGGGGGGGTATAAATAAAGAAGGACTAAAACGTTCTTGTCTTATTTCTTCTTAACATGAAGAGCATGGAGGCTGGCAGCGGATTTTGTGTGTTTGGCTTTTGCCTGGGACGCAGTCACGCACACTGCGCGTGCCCCTCCCCGAGGGGAGGCCGTCCTGCGGTTGTCTTTGCTTTGGTAAACAAGTTTACCACGCCGAGCCAACCTTGGACTTGTGTGACGGCTTTGATTTGCTGGCTAAAATGCCCTCATCATTTTACGTGAATCGGTGGGGAGGTTCTAGTTTTATGACGCTGTCGCTTTGGTGGGTGATCCTTTCAAGGAGCCATAATCTTGGTTTGACATTGTATGTGGTATTTTCGACGGGAAGTTTGGAAGGGGAGGTGCCCATGCGTGAGTTTCCTCGGCTACGTAGGCTGCCGTCAAAAAACGCTGCGCGTTCCACTGCGTGGGAGTCCTACGCCTGTCACCACTTTGGTAAACAAGTTTCCCACATAGAGTCAGACTCGACCTCAATGACAGCTTGGATTGGGAGATGGGTGAGGCGTCTTTGTTTGAAAGTTAATCAGATGGAAGTTTCTTAAAAGAGCTTTCAGTCATCAGTCGTATGAAAACACCAACCATCGCAGCGGGCTCTGCCCATAAAACTGGTTGTCATTGCGAACGAAGTGCGGCAATCTTCCGTTGTTTATTATTTTAGGCGAAGGGTGATCCAAGCGAACGGCAGTGATTTCAACTCAATTTGGCCGGCGGCGGCCAAATCTTTTTGACGCAAATTATTTGTGATTATTGTGATACATGCCAAGGGGGTAAAACCATCATAAGAACCGACCACATCACCCCGATGAATCAAGGGGGCTCTGCGAAGCACTCCGATTGCTGATAGCTGATAGCTGACGGCTGAGAGTTGTTTTGACACGGATTACAAACCAACGAATAGCGGTTTAGACTGAAGGTTGAAGGCAAACGAACAACCAATAACCAACAACGAATAACCAAAAACTGCTTTTAACCACGAATTTACACAAATCTACACGAATAAAGAATCAGATGCAATGAGCGACAACTCACCCAAAGCGACTTGTCATGCCGAACGTATGTGAGGTGTCTATTCAACACAGCATGCGAAGCATTCCAAATAGCTGACAGCTGAGTGCTGACAGCTGAATGCTGCTTTAACACGTACTTATGTCAAAGCCTTTTGAAAACTCAGTATCCATAAAAGCTCGCTCAGTATATTAGCTCGAGGTTTCTGGAATCAAAAAGAGTCAACTCAGCATATATATCTAATTCTATACTGAGATGTGCATTGGTATGCTCCTGTTAACAGCTCCCATTTTGCCCAAGCCCCATACTAGCAGGTCGCATTCCTTAGTAAACCCCTAGGCATTTATGGGCAGTGGAGTATAAGTATATGTTGCAGACGAGTGCTGACTTGTTTATACTGTATTTGTGAGTTTCCGAGGAGCACAAGTCATTTAAAGTTCTCTCCATGTCGTGCTTTATAGATAGTTTCTAGAAAACTTGTGCTTTTGGTGGAATTGTCTTGGACATAATTATAGTATGAGAGTTGCCCGAAGGGCATTTTCCAGGCTCCAGCCAACAATCGTTGAAGGAGGTTCTTATATGCGAAAAACACGATTATCCCTAATTTCCTTGGTATTACTGCTGTCAATGACAAGCACCAGTTTTGCCGTAATCATTGGTGATTTTGAAGGTGGCTCCATGGATGGCTGGGAATTGTCATGGGAAGGCGACTCTACGCTAGGAATAAGCAGTATTGGAGCCACATCCGGCAGTGGCAGCTTGGCTGTCAGTGCCCCACGCAACAAATTCAGTTGGACCATACTGAAAAATATGGACCCGACATTGCTGGGTTCTGAGATCAGCAATATCATTTCTATGGACGTAACCTGGGTCGCCTCGGAGTGGAGACCGCAGCAGGGTATGTGGCTCAATGTTGACCTGCTCGCCCTTAACAGCAACGGGGCAAGTGGTTGGCAGCAGATCAAACCTATTGATCCGGTCAGTCCGGATTTGGTTGGCACTTGGGATCCTTCCTGGGGAAATCATACCAGAACGCTGAGCTTTGATTTTTCAGACTACGATGCCACAGGAGCGACCTGGTTTCAGCTGATTTTGTCGATGAATAGCGGTAATGTCACAACTTCTGGAAAGTACTACATTGACAATATTGTAATCATGGAAAAATCGGTTCCGGTTGTTTTTGCTGATGCAAGTTTAAAGGCTGCGGTTGAAGCGGAGCTTGGTATTTCAAATCCTACACAAACGGATATGTTGGGATTGACAGGAAACTTCAACGCGAGAGAAAGTGGAATCATTGATCTGAGTGGGCTTGAGTATGCCACCAATCTGACATCGCTGTCACTCCAAGACAATCAAATCGCTGATCTCGGTCCGTTGTCTGATCTAAATAAGTTGGAGGGACTTTTTCTTCAGGACAATCAGATCAAGGATCTCAGTCCTTTGGCTGGGTTGACAAAACTCAAGACTCTCTCTCTGAGAAATAATCAAATTGTCGATGTCAGCCCCTTGGCCAACATAGCGGATTTAGAAGTCTTGCATCTCTATTCCAATCAAATCAAAGACATTGGCACATTGGTCAGCCGGAGGGGTTCTAAGATTCATCTTAAATCTCTCTATATCCAGGACAATCGAATCGAGAGTGTCAATGTTCTCAGTCGATTCGGAAATCTTGAAGAAATAAGTCTCAGCAAAAACAACATTCAGGATATCAGTCCATTGGCCGGTCTGACAAAGCTTACGTACTTAAATCTGAGTACAAATCAAATTGATGACATCAACCCATTGACCCATTTGGTGAATCTCGAAACTCTGTATCTCTATTCCAATCAGATCACGGACATCAGCTCCTTGGCCAATCTGACGAAACTCAAGATGAATGCTACGAGCTTATCTCTTAGGGAAAATCAGATTGAGAGCATTGAAGCCCTCCAAGGTTTTACCAATCTTGAAAAGCTGTATCTCTGGGGCAATAACATCCAAGACATCAATCCCTTAGGAAACCTGACGAAGCTCACGTATTTAAATCTGAGGAATAACCAAATTAGCGTTATCAGTCCGTTGACTGGCCTGACGAAGCTCACGTATTTAAGTCTGAGCACCAATCAAATTAGTGATATCAGTCCATTGACTGGCCTGACGAAGCTCACGTATTTAAGTCTGAGTACCAATCAAATTAGTGATATCAGTCCATTGATCCACCTGATAGACCTTACCGATTTGACTATAGCGTACAATCAAATCAGAGATATCGCAGCCTTGAGCAAATTGACAAACCTTGAAGAACTCAACAGCCTTGATAATTTGATAAGCGACATTAACCCTCTGGTTAACCTAGTATCGCTGACCAATCTTCAGATAGGCAAGAACCTAATCACCGACATTAGTCCGCTAACCGGATTAGTGAATCTCGATCTGCTAGTTATCTACCGCAATCAGATCACGGATATTACACCCTTGTCAGATATGACCAAATTGAGAGTGCTTTATGCGTATGAAAACAACATCGAGGATATTACACCACTAAATCATTCGGAGAATCTCGAACGAGTGATGTTGAGTGATAACAACATCCGTGATATTTCAGCATTGGTCCATTGCACGGGTTTAGGCTTGCTCGACCTACGGAATAATCCACTAAATGAGGATGCTCATTCTGTATACATTCCTCAGATACAAGGACAGAGTCCTCTGGATTACCCTGAATATACCGATAGGTTCGGAAAAGTAATACCCCCAGGTATGTCGTATGATGCTCCGTCTTATGCCTCACAATTCACTCAAAAATCAAGCGTACATGCAATGGCAAGAACAACCCCGTTGTATCCTGTGATTAGTGCACCTGAGTTATCCGAGGACGAAAATGGCCCTAGTGGACCTGCGGTCGCAGCTTCCGGTACTGATCAACGGTTTGCATTTGCATCAGCCAGACCCCAGTACTTGCACACACAGGCAAGAGCGAAAGATAGCCACCTGATGCCTACTGAGGCAACAGCTTCTTGCTCGACAAATATGGTATTTACAGATAATGAGAAGTTCCGTAGTGTACTCGGAGATCAACCTGAATTACCGCTTCAGTTAAAACTTGAGTACACACTCAAAATCGATGCCCCCGATCCCAAACACTGGCCTGAGCAAATTAATGCATCAGCGAATGCTTTTGCGATTGTAACTTCTTTCCAGCAAGGCACTACCCTAAAAGGATCAATGACCTATCTAGATTATTACGACTGGGCAAACCCTTCAATTAACCTGTACAACATGTTTGAGCAGACCGATGAGTCTGGGCTTGGATCCGTGGTAGTGCCAATAACAATTAGCCCTAACCACACAGGGGGCCTTGTCGTCAAGGTATCCGCTAATGTTATAAGTTCTGCAATGTCGTGGGTTGAGGGAAGGCCTGCAGATGTAAGCACAACTTTGAGAATTGCAGGTCTCAGTTTTCCTGATGGGCAACCTGCAGATTTGGACTACACCATTGATCTGCTCTACTCTCCCGACTCGTTTGACTATGAGCTTTATCGGCATATCGGAGAAACATTGGCTCAGTTGATGCAAGAAATGGCAATCGCAGCAATGAAGGCTCACAGCTTTCTATCAGGATGGATGAATGCTGCAGTAGCTATAGCAGAGCTTCCAGCTCTTGCAGCGATTCCATTCGCTGCAGCAGAGTTGGGACTCGATTCTGTCTTTGATCATTACACGGATCAACTCAAGGATGCGGCTATAGACTGGTTCAAAAATCATGATTTCTCAGAATCGAATCAACCACAGGATAAAAGTCTACAGGCATTTTCTTTCGATGATTTGAGCCACAAGCTTGAGGAAAACAACCCTATTGGTTTCGGTGACAATGATTCTAGCTACTACATACTTGCATCAATAGATCCACCTACTATTAATGTACCTGGACTGGACAAGTTGGAAGCTAATCTTGCCTATCTGTTACAAAAGAAGGTTGATCTCAAGTCCGAGCTTGTTTCAGTACTTAAAGCCATGCTCCTAACCTTGCATCGAAATAGTGAAGCTGTAAATGCAAATGAGAGCAGGTGGGCTATGATGCAAGACATGCATTTTAGCATGTTGACACATCGCCTCTATTGGATATTAGGTGAAGTCGTAAAGGCAGACGAAGAGATTGTTGCATCTCTTGGTGAACATGACCTTGGTTTAGATCTGATTGGGCCTGATGATGTTGATCTGTATCAACAGGATTTGCTACTAAACGGGCTTTCCGAAGAACAAGAGTATACGCTGAGCCTATTTGGACTAACAGCCCAGGATGTGAACGATCAAGTTATGGCAGTGGCCCATGCAGACATGCCTGAGGGCTTCTTTCCTATGTCCTTGTCGAAGCTCTATGCAGAATATTCGTTGTACAAAGAATTGCACGAAATACTGGAACCTCTCATCGTGAACCATTATTCACCCACACCTTCAGGGCCAGTACCAATTGCCCTTTGGATGTTTGACGAATCTGGGGGTACGACAGCAAACGATGATACCGGATACAACCATGGGGTCATCCACGGAGCCACCCCGGCAGAAGGGATTCTCAATGGCGCCCTGCAGTTTGACGGAAAGGATGACTACGTAGAATGTGGTAACAGCCCTGATTTGGTACCGGAAGCTATGACCATGTCATTTTGGGTGTATCCGGATGCCTTGAAAGGTTTCCTAATTTATAAATCGGAATCGTTCTGGGCCAAAGAATACGAATTATCTCTGAGTACTAGCGGTATCAAGGTGGCAATTGGAGGTGAAGGCGGATTCATAGATCTTAGGTCCAATGCTAAGCTCCGTGAGGGTGAATGGTCTCAGGTTGCATTTAGCTATGGCGAAGGGATGTTCTCGATTTATATTAACGGCGTACTGGATGCGTCCAAACCCTATGATTTCACAGTAGAGCCTAGGAGTGGTTCTCTGTTCATCGGCTGCAGCAAAACAAGTAATTGGTTTAGAGGCAAGATTGATAATCTCGAAATTTACGACACCGCTTTCTCTGAAGATGAGATCCTGGGTTTGTTTGAGGCGGGTCAGTAGCTTGACCAAGATGTGTCCGCTGGCTGATAAAAAACACCGACCGTCATTACGGACCAATTGGGGTCGGACCAAATTATGTTAAGCACCTACAACGAGTTACGCTGAATGTCACGCCAATTTAGGCTATGACCACAAAACTCGTTTGGATTTAGTGCACAGGGCTGCATTTTGGAACAGATCAGTGATGATTTGTGGCAGATCTGGCTTTTTGATGAGGCGGCGTATGGCAGCAGGGATTCTTTCTGAGTGCTCCTGTGATTTGTTTAATTCCTCACGGATTGCATTGACGTCAATTTCAGAAAAGCGTTCTTCTAAAGTCCTCAACAGTCATAAGTTTTTAGCATCCCTTTCTTGATTTATTGAGCCGCATTTTCCTTCAACAGTGTCATATTTATTACTGTCATTTCTTCTACAATTTCCAGCAACAGTTTG
>Ga0307990_1002637_pt1 | contig 14240 bp, 5 predicted proteins | sample EllFjometagen129_FD_203168 | JGI IMG/M metagenome (GOLD analysis project Ga0307990, IMG submission 203168) | Marine microbial communities from Ellis Fjord, Antarctic Ocean - #129 | ecosystem: Environmental > Aquatic > Marine > Unclassified | place: Southern Ocean | collected 2014-10-08
TGGCATGACGAAATATCAAAGTCCAAATGTTGAGAAATGGTTTGGATGGAAGCCTGAGGATATTATCGGTACAAAAGGCTGGGACAAGATGCATCCCGAAGATGTTGAAAGAATTCAGAAAGAATTCAGTAAAGTGCTTGAAAAAGAAACCGCCTCGATAGTTGAATACAGATTCAAATGTAAAGATGGCAATTATAAATGGATAAAGCTTACTGCCGTTAACTGTATCAACAACCCTGTAATCAATGGTGTGTTACTCAATTACTATGACATCACCGAGCTTAAGATGGTAGAGTTTGCCAAAAACGAAAGATTAAAAGAACTCAACTGTCTTTATGGTATTTCTAAAATTATCGAAATCCCAGATCTATCGATAGTAGAAATTTTCCGTAAAGTTATTGGTCTGGTTTCTGCTACCTGGCAATATCCCGAAATTACTGTTTGCCGTATCATTGTAGATGGAATTGAATACAAAGAACCAAACTTCAAGAAAACTAAGTGGATGCAAAGCAGTGAAATCAAAGTTGGTGGCAAGAATGCAGGTATTATCGAAATCTGTTATCTGGAAAAAATGCCTGATTTTGATGAAGGCTCTTTCCTGAAAGAAGAAAGATTGGTCATTGATGCTGTAGCTGAACGTATGGGTCACATAATTGAACGCAAACAAGCCGAATACAAAATCAAAAAACTAAATGAAGAGCTTGAACAAAGAGTGCTTGACCGTACATCACAACTTGACGTTACCAATAAAGAATTGGAAGCCTTTTCATATTCAGTTTCCCATGATCTTCGTGCTCCGCTTCGCACAATTGACGGCTTTTCAAAAATAATACTTGAAGATTATTTTCATGCTTTTGATAAACAGGGAAAACATTATCTACAACGTATTAGAGCAGGCTCTCAGGAAATGGGGAAATTAATTGATGATATATTAAGTCTTTCTCGTATTGGCAGAAAATCAATAAAAAAAGAAGCTGTAAATATAATTGATATTGCTAATGAAGTATATAAAATGCTTGAAAATGAATGGAAAAATAGAAAAATTAACTTTGTTGTTGGTGATTGCCCAATAATAAATTGTGATGCTAACCTAATTAAAATTGTTTTTGTTAATCTATTTTCTAATGCTATTAAATTTACAAAAAACATAACTATTGCAGAAATTGAATTTGGTTGCATGCAAAAAGATGAAATAACAACATTCTTTGTAAAAGATAATGGAGTTGGGTTTGATATGAAATATGCTGATAAGCTTTTCTCTCCATTTCAACGTTTGCACAGTACTGAGGAATTTGAAGGAACAGGAATTGGTCTCGCTATTATTAAACGCATAATTAATAGACATGATGGAAAAATATGGATAGAATCGGAAATTAATAAAGGTACATCTGTTTATTTTACTTTATAGTAAACTTAAAATAATTAAGCAATTTTGAAAAAATGACCCACCTACGCTAAAGCTTCGGTGGGTAGGACAAAACATAAAATGACAAAGAATGACTATCAAATGACAAAGAATGACCCACCTACACTAAAGCTTCGGTGGGCAAGCAATAGAATGACAACGAAACAAATAACAAATAAATAAAAAAACCATGACAACAAAAGATGTAACAATCCTTTTAGTTTAGGATAATCCCGATAATATTGAATTAACAATACGGGCATTCAAAAAAAATAATCTTACTAACAAGATTATAGTTGCTAAAGATGGCGAAGAAGCTCTTGATATTATTTTTCAACGCAATGAAAAATATAAAGAACAATTGCTGCCAAATATTATATTACTTGATTTAAAATTACCTAAAGTGAGTGGGCTGGAAGTTCTAAGGGAAATATAAAATAATCCTAAAACAAAAATTATTCCTGTTGTAGTACTTACTTCATCAATAGAAGAAAAAGATGTTATCGAAAGTTACAACCTTGCTGTTAACAGTTATATTCACAAACCTGTTGACTTTGAAAATTTTTCTAAATAGCTTAGGCTATTAAGAAAAATTTGTGCCTAACATCTTATTCATTATATTTGTTTCTTGAAAGAAAGGAATTATTAGAAGTCCCCTTAAGTAGATTTTTAAAAATTTAACATTAAGTTATGGATAAATTAAACATTATTATTATTGAAGATAATCAATCAGATCTTGAGTTGATAAAAAAAACTTTAGTGAAATCAGGATTCAACATTGAAGTAAGATCAACCTTAGATGAATCTGAATTTAAACAATTTTTAGTTGATGAAATACCTGATATCATTCTGACAGATTATAGTTTTCCACAATATTCAGGTTTGAAAGCTGTGGAATTTGTTAAAATGAATTATCCACAAATACCAATTGTGATAGTTACAGGTACTCTTGATGAAGAAACGGCAGCCAGCTCAATAAAATCAGGAGCATGGGATTATGTTGTAAAAGAAAGATTGTTCAGGTTGCCTTCTGCAATAAAAAGTGCGCTTAAATTAAAAGAAGAAAAAAGTGAAAGGGCGAAAACCAATGCAAGATTGAAAGAATCTGAGGAGAGAATTAGACAAATTATTGAAGCTTCTCAGGAATGGATATGGGAAATGGATGTTAATGGAATGTACACTTTTGCCAGTCCAATAATAAAAAAAATATTAGGATATAAGCCTGAAGAAATAGTTGGACATAAACATTTTTATGACTTCTTTCTTCCTGAAGATAGGGAAGAATTAAAGAATGCTGCTTTTGAACTAATCAACAATAAGCAAAAATTCAATGAATTTATTGATCGTAAAATAAGCAAAACTGGTAAAATAAAATGGCTTTCAACAAGAGGAATTCCAATACTAAATGAGAAAGGCAACTTAATTGGTTATAGGGGTTCAGATACAGATATTACTGAGCGCAAGCTGGCGGAAGATGCATTGCTGGAGAATCACTCAAGACATGCTGCTATGATTACAAATATCAGTGATGTTATTGTCATTATGGATGCTGATGGTATAACAAAATATCAAAGCCCAAATATTGAGAGATGGTTTGGATGGAAGGCTGAGGATCTTATCGGTGCAAACGGATTGGAAATGGTGCATTCGGAAGATATTGAAATGGTTCAGAAAGAATTAATAAATATTCTTAAAAAAGAAAGTGCTTCCACACTTGAATTCAGATTCAAATGTAAAGATGGTAAGTATAAATGGATAGAACTTACTGCCATTAACCGTATCAATGAGCCTGCAATTAATGGTTTACTACTCAATTATCATGACATCACTGAACGCAAGAAGGTAGAAGAAGAAAAAGCAAAAATCTATAATTCAATCCAAACAGCGATTTATATTTATGATTTTGTCAAAAGTAAGAATGATTATATTAATCCCGAGTATACGAAACTGCTTGGCTGGACTTTAGATGATATTAATAAGATGGGAAATAAATTTACGGAGTTATTTCATCCTGATGATTTTAAGCAAGTAGTTAAGCACATGCAAATTGTGAGTGAGTCCACCGAAGATAATACACATATTCTGGAGTATCGTTTCAAACATAAAAATGGACAGTGGCGATGGTGTCTTTCCTATGATACTCCCTTCCAGCGTAAGGTGAATGGTGATGTAGAAAAAATGATTGGATCTTTAATTGATATTACCGAACGCAAGCAGGTGGAAGAAGCTCTAAAAGAAAGCGAAAAGAAACATCGCGAACTGATTGAAACTACTTCTGAAGGTTTCTGGCTTCTCGATTCTAACCAGAAAATCATTGATGTAAATCAATCACTTTGTGATATGCTTGGCTATTCAAGAAGTGAGATGATTGGTAAAACGCCATTTGATTTTGTTAATGATGAGAACCTTAAAATATTAAAAAAACAAATTTCACAAATAACAACTTCCTTGCACAGAACCTACGAAATTATACTGAAAATGAAAAATGGTATTAATTTTCCAACTATTTTCAATGTAACTTCCTTGATTGACAAAAAAGGGAAACCTGCCGGATCTTTTTCGTTTGTAACTGATATTGCCGAGATCAAGCAAACAGTGGAAGCACTGCGTACCACTAAAGAACGGTATTTCAACTTATTCAACAATGCTAATGATCTCATCCAAATCAACAATCCCACCGGGAAATTCATAGCCGTGAATAAGAAATGGATGAAGACTTTGGAATACTCTCAGGAAGAAGTGAAAAATATTAAGGTGTTCGATATAATTCGTAAAGACAAATTACAACAAATGGGTGCGATGATACAGAAAGTCAAAGAGAGAGAAAGCATTAATTTTGAGACGATTTTTATTTCTAAAAGCGGAAAGGAAATCATGGTGGAGGGAAATGGAAATGGTATTTTTAAAGATGGTAAATTAATTTCTATGATAGGAATATTCAGAGACGTCACCGAGCGCAAGCTGACAGAAGAAGTAATACAAAAAAGTGCAGAGACTTATCGAATAACTACCGAGAAAACAGGTCAATTGGTTTATGATTATAACCATGTTACAGGTAAAATTATTTGGGCAGGAGCTATTGAACAAATTACAGGTTTTTCTCCTGAAGAATTTCAATTAGTTGATATAAATAAATGGACAGACAAGATTCATCCTGATGAACGTAAATTAATCCTTGCTAAATTTGTTGAAGCTGAAAAAAAATGCTCGGATTTTGATGCAGATTATCAGTTTTTGCAAAAAAATGGTTCTTATATTTGTGTTGAGCATCATGGTATATTTTTGCCCGGAAATGATGGAAAGGTTAATAGGATGTTAGGCTCGATAAAAGATATTACTGAACGTAAACGAGCTGAGCAAGTTCAAAACGTATTATACAATATTTCAAACGCAACCAATATTACGGATAATCTTTTAGACTTAACTACAAAAATTAGAGAGGATTTAGGAGCTATCATCGACACTACTAATTTCTATATTGCGCTTTATGATGAAAAAACTGATATGTTTTCAATGCCTTATCGGTTTGATGAGAAGGAAGATATCACAATCTTTCCGGCAGGTAAAACTCTGACGAATTATGTGCTAAAAACGCAGAAATCATTACTTGTCAATAAGGAAAAAGTAAAAGAACTGATAAAAACAGGGGATATTCATCCATTTCCTTCAAAGTCAAAAATTTGGCTAGGTATTCCTCTCAAAATTGCAGAAAAATCGATTGGTGTAATTGCTGTACAAAGCTATGAAGATGAAAATGCATACAGTAAAAAAGATATGGAAATACTTGAATTTGTTTCTCATCAGGTAAGTATTTCTATTGAAAGAAAAAAAACAGAACAGGATTTGAAGGATGCATTTTTCAAAGCCACAGAATCAGACCGCTTGAAGACTGCTTTTTTAAATACAATGTCGCATGAGTTAAGAACACCTCTTAATGCAGTTATTGGTTTTTCTGATATTATAGATGAAGATTTACCGATGGATAAAGTAGTAGATTATAATAAAATGATAAACGAAAGTGGTAAACATTTGTTAAACATTATTGATGATATTTTTGATATTTCTCTTATTGAAAGTGGTGAAATGAAAATTCTTAAAGACTATTATAATCTTGCTGAAATATTTGATGAAGTAAATAAAATAATTTCAATTGAGCAAACTAAAGTCAATAGACCTAAAGTGGATTATCGTTGTTTAACAAAAGTAAAAGATAAAGATTTGCTTGTTTTTACTGACAAACAAAAATTAAAACAAATATTAATAAATCTTTTAAAAAATTCTATAAAGTTTACTCATGAAGGATATATTGAGTGTAATTATAAAAAAGAAATTATTGACAATGTACCAATGCTCAAATTTTGGGTGAAAGATACAGGAATTGGTATTCCTGAAGAAAAAATTAATATTATTTTTGATATTTTCCGCCAGGCTGACGATTCTCATACACGAAAATATGACGGAACAGGCATAGGTTTAACGGTTTCAAAAAATTTTACTGAACTTCTTGGTGGTAAAATTTGGGTAGAATCAGAAAAAGGAAAAGGTTCAACATTTTACTTTACATTGCCTAAAAACAAACCTGAGACTCAGGAAAAAATAAGTAGTTTGGATATCCGGGAAACTAAAAACAAATTTTCAGGCAAAACTGTTCTTGTTGCTGAAGATGATTTAACAAGTTATACTCTATTGAAAATTTTATTGGGAATAATGGACATTAAAACTATACATGCAAAAAATGGCAAAGAATCTATTGAAATGAGTAAAAATAATGCTGAAATCTCTCTGGTGCTTATGGATGTTAAAATGCCTGATATGAACGGATATGAGGCTACAGCACAAATTAAAAAAATCCGTCCTGAACTTATTATTATTGCCCAAACTTCTTATGCGTTGCAAGGAGATAATGAAAAAGCTTTAGAAGCCGGTTGTGATGATTATATTTCTAAACCTATTAAGAAACAGAAACTGTTTGAATTGATAGAGAAACATTTGGTGTAAAGAATTATTATTTAATTTTCTTCTTATATTATAATTGCGAATCAAGGGTTGGGTTTTCTAACTTATCCTTTTATAGCCACTAAGACTCAAAGACTCAAAAAAATTCATAAAGAAAAAAAAATACAAATTACAACTTAGTGAAACTTTGTGTTTTAGTGTCTTTGTGGCAACGAATATTCTTAACCCTTGATTTGCATTAATAAATTAATTTCAGGTTTGAATAAAATTAATAAATTTGCCTGCTTTTTTAAAAAGGCAGGTATTTTTTATTCAGATTATAAAATGTTATTTTTATGAGAATTTATATAAAGGTTTTAGTAATTATTTTTTTTATATTTTCTTCGGTTTTTTCTTTTTCGCAGGAAAGCAAAAAAATAAAATGGTATAGTTTTGAAGAAGCTGTTGAGCTAAACAAAAAACATCCTAAAAAAATATTTGTTGATGTTTACACAAGTTGGTGTGGTTGGTGTAAAAAAATGGACGTTACAACATTCTCAAATCCTGATGTTGCAGAATATATGAACAAACATTATTATTGTGTAAAATTAAATGCTGAAAGTTCAGATACTATAGTTTATCAAGATAATGTTTATGTTAATCCTAAACCCGGTGTTCGAAGGTCATCTCATCAATTTGCTGTAGCATTGTTGCAGGGAAAAATGTCTTATCCTTCTTATGTTTATTTAAACGAAAAATTTCAATTATTGTCTGTTGTTCCGGGTTATTTAAGTGTGCAAAGATATGAACCAATAATAAAATATTTCGGAGAAGATGTTCATCTTTCAAAATCTTGGGCAGATTATCAAAAGACATTTGTTAATAAATTTAAGTTGTAAAAAAAAATGTAGAGAAAATTCGTGAATTTTCTCTACAATGGTAAGTTTGTTAAAATTAGGGTGAATGATGGGAATCGAACCCACGACCTCTGGAACCACAATCCAGCGCTCTAACCGACTGAGCTACAATCACCATTTTTAATAGTGTCTGCAAGAAAACACTAATAAAACATTATACTTGACATAATTATCAGTCATTTACAAAAATAAACTCCTGATATTCATGTCATCGCAAGCCTTGTTCTTAGTGTCTTCTTATCAGACACTCAAAAATAAGATAGTTTTCTTGCAAAACGATTAAATAGGCTGCAAAATTAGAAATAATTATTAATTTTATCAAAGATTTCATCTGTTAAATTTTAGATTAAATAAGAAAGATATGTTTTATGGTAGAATAAATTTAAATGTTTGTTCGTTTATAGGTATCTATTTTTAGGGTCGTTATTTAAAGCCGTAAATCAACTTCCTGTAATATTTCATCTCGGTCCTAAAGGATGATTTTACAGAAATCTGATTTACTAAAATTGTTATTTTAAATTTACAAAAGGAGAAAATTCGTCTCAATTCTGATTCCCTTTAGGGTCAGGGTAAATAAGAATTGAGAAAGAATTTACGGTTAAAAAGGATGGATAGTAAATTTTACGTTTATTGTTAATTTGTAAAAAATTCTTTATCATAATAAATGGATAATTCTAAGAAGTTAAATGTTCTTTTTCTGTCGGCATGGTATCCTAATCGTAATGATTCCATGTGGGGTTTATTTGTTCAAAGACATGCTCTCGCTCTTAAAGCTTTTTGCAATGTTAATGTTCTATATATTTGTCCTGACGAGAATTTAAAAAAAGAAAAATTTGATGTAGAAGTAATTACTGAAAATGGAATTATCGAAGTAAAAGTATATTATAAACAAGTTAAAACGAAAATCCCTGTAGTCAGCAATTTCTTGAAAGCATACAGATTTTTTATTGCAAATTATGCAGGATATAAAATTCTTAAAAACTCTGTTGGAAAACCGGATATTACTCATGTTAATGTTTTGACAAGAGCTGGAATATTGGCTTTATACCTGAAATATTTCAAAAGAATTCCTTATGTTATTACCGAACATTGGTCGAGATATTTGCCTGCTGTGGATGCTTACAAAGGTTGGTTGAAAAAATATCTTACAGAAAAAATTGTTAAAAATGCCGGTGCTGTTGCAACTGTTACCGAAGACCTTAGAAATGCAATGTTAAATCATGCTTTGAAAAATGATAATTATTTACTGCTGAACAACGTTGTTGATACCGAAATTTTTTCTCCAATTTTTTCTAAAACATTAAATCAGAAAAAAAGAATTATTCATATTTCTACTTTTGATGACAAATCAAAAAATATTTCAGGGATTTTAAGAGCTATAAAAAAATTATCGGAAAAACGACAGGATTTTGAATGTCGGATGATAGGGGAGGGAATTGATTTTGAGCAATTAAAACAGTATGCTGATGAATTGAAAATAAAAGACAGCTTTGTGTTTTTTTGTGGTCTGAAAGAAAATGATGCTCTTGTAAATGAAATAAACAATGCTGATTTTATGTTATTATTTTCTAAGTACGAAAATATGCCTGTTGTTATAAACGAGAGTTTTGCTTGCGGTATTCCTGTTCTTTCTACAAATGTTGGAGGAATCAGTGAGCATCTAAATCAGGAAAACGGCATTTTTGTTAACACCAACGATGAAGAAGATTTGATTTTGAAACTTGATTTTATGCTTGATAATTTTCAGAAATTTGATAGTAAGAAAATCAGAAAATATGCCGTAGATAATTTTAGTAATCAAAAAGTCGGTGAGAAGATTTTTGATATTTACAGTAATGTCTTAAAGAAAACCTAAAATAAATTAAATGCTGAAAAAAATTATAGGAACTGCTGGAGCAAGATTGATTTGTTCGCTATTGGGATTTTTAGTTCTTATCATCAGCACTAACAAAATCGGTGCTGATGGTGTTGGAACTATCTACGGACAAATTATACTGGGAATTACTATAATTCTTATGATTAGTAATTTTGTAGGTGGAGGTGCTTTAGTTTATTTAGTTCCACGACACGATGTCTTCAAAATATTTATTTTATCATATTTTTGGGCAATAATTGCTGCATTAATTGGAACTTTTACTTTGTTGAGCTTAAATTTAATTCCCAAAGAATATACAATTCATTTATTGATACTTTCGCTTTTACAATCGTTTTCAGCAATAAATTATAACATACTTCTCGGTAAAGAAAAAATAAAAAACTACAATATCATTAACATTGTGCAAAGCAGTATGATGTTTCTTTGTTTTCTTTATCTCATTTTTATCAACAAACAAGTAGAAGTTATTTCTTTTGTTTATGCTTTGTATTTTGGATTTTCAATAGCTTTTATTCTAAGTTTTAGTAATGTTATAAGTTTTATTAAAATTTCAAATCTTGACGGGGTATTTAAAGTTTTAAAAGAACAATTAAGATTAGGAGTTTATGTTCAGTCTGCAAATATTATTCAACTTTTCAACTATAGGTTAAGCTACTATTTTATTGAATATTTCTTATGTCGTCCGGTAGGTAATAATTTTGCATTAGGAATTTATTCTACAAGTAATCAATTGTCGGAGGGAACATGGCTGATAAGCAAAAGTGTTGCTATGATTCAGTATTCAAAGATTTCAAATACCAAAGCTAAAGATTATGCGCAAAAGCTAAGTTTAAGTTTTTTGAAATTTTCTTTTGTCGTTACGGTAATTTTATTTGGAATAGTTTTACTAATGCCCGAATCGGTTTTTGTTTTTGTTTTTGGAGATGAGTTTCTGAACATTAAACCGATATTATATAGTTTGTCAATTGGGATTGTTTCGGTAGCAATAACCATGATGTTTAGTCATTATTTTTCGGGAATAGGCAAACCATATATTAATACTATTGGTTCGGCAATAGGTTTTGTTTTTACACTTGTTTTGGGATTAATCTTAATTCCACGTTTTGGTTTGATAGGTGCCGGAATAACAGCTTCTGTTTCCTATTTTGTTTCTGCAGTTTATGCTTTCATAGTTTTTATGAAATTTACTAATACCGGTCTCCGCGAATTTCTTATTACAAAAAACGATTATTATTTTATAATCAAAGAAATTAAGCAATTGATAAGAAAAAATTGATTTATAGCAATTATCCACTGATTTTTAAATACTTTTTTCGCAACAAAAATTTAAATTTTTGAGTGCCTTCCTAATAGATTTAAGCAATGTTTCTTGGCTTTATGAATATATCGAAATATGTATAAGTGAAAAATTGTTAATAACTTGTTAATTAAAACTTTGATTTTAAGGGTAACCTTTTGGTGTTTTTTGACATTTATATATAAAGACATGCAATTCACTTTTTTAAGAATTATTACACTAACTAAGTTTTTTACTGATGTCCTCTATTTTAAAACTTTTATCGGTACTTTGTATAAATTCTCTGAATATGTCATTATTGCGTAATTTTTATAAATTATGCAGTTATTACTGTAGTAGTTTTTGTAAACTTATTTCAGGACAAAATAGTGGTTTTAATAACCGAAGCTTTAGCGCAGGTTATCTCTCTCTCTCTCTCTCTCTCTCTCTCTCTCTACAAAATAAGGGATTCAAATATTTTAAAAAAATTAATCATTTTATAGAAAAACCCCCTATTGATAATGAACATTAAGGGGTCTCATAGACTAATAATTAACCACAAAAATTAAAAATAGGAGGAACTGCAAATGTAAAATAAATCTTTAAATCTAAAAATTACGATAGTGATATTTTAGAAAAATAGCGAAAACCAAATAAAAAAAATTGGTTGAAAGAATTTTCTCTACACCTATATTTAATTAGGTGAATACTTTTATCCCTTACTTTAAAATGTTATTAACAGTGGGCTAATAAAGGTAAAAATTAGTGAAATAAACAATTATTATTAATTAAAAATTAAATATCATGAAAAATTTATATTATATTTGCTTAACAGCAATAGTTTTGTTAGCTATGAATAACAAAAATACATACTCGCAATATATAGTTTCTGCAATATATAATGATTTGGTTGCAGCAAATGTCGATGGTGTTGGAAACACTGGAAACGATGTTAGAGAATTTAGTGGTAATACTTATGATATGAGAATTATGACCTGGGATGGCGATGCTCCCGGTTTTGCATGGGATGATGCATTAACAGGCAATATAGGAAATCTTGACATTGAAGGAGTACAGCAAGGAACTGTTACCGACCCGGATATTGTACTTTATGATGATGGAGATATGCACACACTTATTGTCTATCTTTTAGATGATAATGTGTATTATGAAACATGGGATTATAATGCTGCAGACAATACATGGTATCTATCTGGAGGACCTGATCCTATTACAAACGATGGAAACTGTCTATGCCCGAATGTTGATGTTGATTATGATAATGGTTATACAGTTGTTGTATGGGAAGAAAATAATCGAGTATATGCAGTTGCTGGTGACATACAAGGTAATTTTCAAGCAGCATTGTTTATTAAAGAAGGACACACGCCTGATGTTGCTTTGAATACTGATCCAAATTATCCACCGGTAAATTTCGTATTTGTTAAAGATGTTGGAAATAATTCTTATTTAAGGTCATTAGGAACATATTATTGGGATATATATAATGGTGTGCCGGTAGGAGGTTATAACACTTCATTTACAGCAGATTTAGACAATAACGAGTATTTTGGAAGACCGAGAATTGCTGGACCAAAAGATAATAATTATGGTCCATTAGAATGCGAAATAGTTGTAAAATACTATCGAGGTGGCAGACATTATATCCAAAGCCATAATATTAATAATCCTACCAGTCCTGCTATTATCAACGATTATTATTTTGATATAACAGGTGCAATTAATAAAGATCCGGCTGTAACTTACTGTGGTGACCATATAATTGTTACATGGACTTGTTCTAATAACGTTATAAGTCGCCAATTATTTTCATTGGATGGTACACTACCACCACCACCACAACCACCACCAACACCACCGCCACCGCCACCGCCAACAGGACCTTTTAATGTTTATTCGATTGTAAATAATAATACAAATGGGATTCAGGGTATTTCATCAGTAGCAGGACGTTTTACAACAACTGCATGGGAAGAAGAAAAATTAGTTACTTTCTTCAATGAAGATATGTCTGAGGTAAACTATAAAATAAGACCTCACGCAAGTGAGCAATTTCGTCAAAAACCACCTGAAATTAATGCTGATGTTTACCCTAATCCCACAATTGATATTGTTTATATTAAAATAGACACAGAATTTGAAATAGCAAAATTAGAACTATATAATTTGCAGGGAAAAAGATTAATACAAAAAGCAATAACAGAACAAAAATTTCAATTGGATGTTTCGGAATTAAAATCAGGTATTTATAAATTAAGAATAAGTACAGATATTAGTAGTGAGATTATGAGTATTGAGATTATTAGATGATTTATTCACAACTATTTAGCTGGATGATTATTTAATACCGTAAATCATCTTCCTGTAAAATTTTACCTCGGTCCTAAAGGATGATTTTACAGGAAGTTGATTTACTCAAATTGTTATTTTAATTAACAAAATGAGAAAGAATTTACTGTTGAAAAGGAGTACCGATAAATATTTTTTTTTAATATGAAATTAAACCTTTTCAAAAAAAAATAGTCTAACTTTAAAATATAATAATAATCATTAAAAACCCATAAAAAAATGAAAAAAATAATACCATTAATTTTTGCAATTATCCTAACAAACACATGCTTCTCTCAGCATTATTCAAAATATACTAATCATTGGTATTTTTTACAAAATGCAGGATTGGATTTTTCAAATTTTTCCCCTGTTGCCGATACAAATGGAGCTATTAATTTTTCTTATAATAGTGGTTATAGTTCAGTTATGTCCGATTATTATGGAAATCTATTGTTTTATAGCGATGGTTATCATGTATATAATAAAAATCATCAGCAAATGCCAAATGGTTTTGGATTAAAAGGGGGATTTTTTCAATCTGGTGTTGTCCGTGTTGGAGTTCCAAATATTATTTTCCCCAAGCCAGGAGATTCTACATTATATTATCATTTTGTTCCAGAACAGAATACTGATACTATAGCTTATTATTCAATCATTTCTCTATCTGCCGATACCGGAAAAGGAGATGTTATATTAAAAAACATTCCTTTTATGAGTTCATCAACAATAAAAATGGGAGTTGTTAAACATTCTAATGGTGAATGTTATTGGCTAATACTTCATAAAAGATTTTCAAATGCTTTTCATGCTTATTCTTTTTGTGGTAATACTATTGATTCAATTGTTCCTGTTATTTCAAATGTTGGACAAATATATTCAAATTATGAAAGAAGTAAAGGCATTATTTCTATAAGTCCTGATGGAAAAAAACTTGCAGTTACTTCTTATATTTTAAATTATTTTATTGATACTATTCGTCTGGAATTATTTGATTTTAATGCAGCAACAGGAGTTGTTGGTAATCAGTTGATTATTCCGCGTGGATATTATGATGATTACTCTTCTATTGCATTTTCACCTGATAGTAAAAAACTTTATGCAGCTAATTATTATGGTGGAAATTCAGTAATTTATCAATTTAATTTAGATGCAGGTTCCGATTCGGCAATAATAAATTCAAAAACTATTATTGAATATCCTGCATCAGGTCGGTATTTTTGTGGTATGCAATTAGGCTTAGATGGGAAAATATATATTTATAGAAGATATAATTCCATTGCCAACAATCAATATCTTGGAGTAATCAATAATCCTAATACTCTTGGCATTGCCTGTAATTATGTTGAAAATGGTATATTCCTTGGCACCAGTCATTATTGTCATGGATTGCCTATGTTGGTTGCTTCTTTTCTATTACCACCAATAGAATTTAATTTTACAAATGTTTGTCTTGGCGATAGTGTAAATTTTACTTTATTG
>Ga0307990_1002638_pt1 | contig 14235 bp, 17 predicted proteins | sample EllFjometagen129_FD_203168 | JGI IMG/M metagenome (GOLD analysis project Ga0307990, IMG submission 203168) | Marine microbial communities from Ellis Fjord, Antarctic Ocean - #129 | ecosystem: Environmental > Aquatic > Marine > Unclassified | place: Southern Ocean | collected 2014-10-08
AAAAATCCGGACAAAAAATCAGAAATTATCTCCTTGGAAGCCATACCTATTGCTAAACCAATTACACCTACCCCAGCCAGAAGGACTCCAATATTGACTCCGAATTCAGGAAGAATCATTAAGAAAGCAACTATTCCGATTACAAATTTTGCGGTGCCGCTGAAAACGCTAATCAAGGTTTTCTCTCTTTTTCCCTCTGTCTCTCGTATCCTGTCTCCGATTATTCTCTTTACTGCTTTTTTAATAAAAATTCTTAAAAACCAGTTAGTTAAGAAAGCGGCTATTATAATTAAAACTATCTTTATTCCGTGAGATAACAGCCACGGAACCAATTTTTGGAAAAGATTTTGGATATTCATAAGTTAAAAATTTTTACAGGGACAGCTCCTTATTGAACAAAATAAGAAATTAAACACGCTTTTAATTTTCAAATATTTTTTCTACTAGCTCAAAGGTTTTATTATTATAATCAATTTCTACTTTAATTCCTAATGGTAAAATCCATTATGGGTCTATATGGCCAAAATCCATATTAGTGATTGTTGGAAGATTTTCATTTTTGAATCCAATTTTAACTATCTTCAAAATATTTTTTAATTACTTTTTCGGCCAAAGTTCCAAAACGGTCAAGACCGACTACAGCTTGCGGCATGTCTCGTTTAATGTGTCTTTCAGAAAATCCAATATTTTCACCTTCTGTTTTTTTAGTAATACCTTGTTTCTTTCTCCATTGCAGAAGTGCGTCAGTTGGATCCGCGCCCTTGTAATAAACAACTTTTGATGGTCGTTTTTCGGGATTTTTTGTGAAGTGTGTTTCCCAAAATTCTTTAGAGCTTATCATATCTTTTGCTTCTAAAAACAAAATTCCTTCGTTTTGTAATGCGTTTTCAATCTCTGAATCAACTGGAGAAAATTGGGTTCCTTTACCTTTTTCTTGATCTTCTTTTTGAGCATTAATCCAAAATAAATTACTGTAACGAAGGAGAGCAGATTGAAGCCGTCGGTCAGTTATATCAAATTCCTGTTCCAATTTTTGGCGAAATGGCTCTAATTTTTCTAATAATTCCCGGTCTTTTGATGAAAGGTTAGATTCATTTTGATGCAAATCAAGTTTGCCGGTTATTTTCATAACCTGATTTGCAAAATCATGAAAATCAGCCGAATCTACCACTCTTCTAAGGGCGGCCTGGTACTTAGAATTTTTGACTGGGTTTTTATTTTCATCAAGCTCATAACGCGAACCGGTTTTTCTATCCACTTTTACTTCTCCGGGAATAAAGATAAGTCCAGCGTTTAAGTCCATGCCCTTTTCCTCATTCGCCCATACCCATTGGTCATTCCAGTATCCACCACCACTTTCGGTTAATTGGCCGCTGAAATAATATTGAGAAGCTATATAAGCGGAAGGATAAGCAATAAAAATTTCATTATTCTTTTCGGAACCGTAATAAGTATCGGCAACTTCTTCTGTCGCAAAGTGGACGGCCATACTATCCGCATAACCACCGGATTCTTTCTGTTTTGTTCCAGCAAAAGTAGCGAGATGGTTCATGGCTTCTTCTTTATTTTCGAATGTATTAAGATGGAGAAATTCGGCAATAGCTTGTTCTTTCTTATTTTCAGTAAGATAAATACCGAGCGGAGAGCGTAACCGTCCATCCTCAACCATTTTCATGAAATTATCGGTGTAAGCACCTTCACCTACAGTGTGATACACATGTCCAATATGATCTCTTATACCTTGCCTTGTTACGTGAGTAACCATTTCACGGGGAAATCTTTTGAGTAAAAGCGCGTAATCTTCAAGCGACAATGAAGCCAGATTTTCCTCAGAAAAATATTTTGTAATATCCTCTTTTGTATGCTTGCTTTCTGCCCATTTTTCTTTTTGTCCTTTATAAAAATCATCCAACATTGTTCTTATTTCTTGCATTTCCGGTGATGTTTCTTCCAGCTCCAACTTTCTAGAAATTTCTTGTTCTTTGTTAATTCCTATGTCTTGTTCTTGTTTTAATTGCTCGTATGTCCGTTGTCCAATAGAAATATCGGCTTGTAATTTTCTTAATTGAAAATAGTTTAATACTTTTCCGAGTCTTGATATTGAAAGTTCGGCAATCTTATTTTCAAGTTTGCTAATCATTTCAAACTTTTCGGTTAATACTCGCTCACGTTCACTGGTGGATTGCTGAATTTCTCTTTGATTTTCTGTTTGAGCGTATTTTTTGGCAAAATATTTTGCTCTTTTAGTTTCAATTTCTTGAGCGAGTTGCTGTCGTTCTTCCGGTGATATTTCTTTAGAAAATTCTCTTATGAATTGTGGTGGCTTCTCCATAAATATTAATTAAGTTTATACAAGTTTTGGGTATTTCTCCGTTAAATTACTGTTAAATGGCCCGAAGCCCGCTTATTTTATTTTAGTCAAATCCTGATTTATAACTATTGGCTTCATTCCTAAAATCTCTTCTTTGTAACTAATTTCGGGAATATTGTTTAATAAAAATAGCTTTTTGTTGAGATGAAATGCAAGACCCATTTCAAGTAGAGTATTCGCTCCAATATAATTCGGAATATTATTTTTATCATAATTCAAAACTAAAATAGCATCGCTCCATTCAACTTTTTGAAAATGCAATCTCATTGTTTCTTCTTTTCTATCCCAAATCCAACTTGTATCATCCGTCTCGGCTTTCCTTTTGGTATAATATTCTTTAATGGGAATTATATTACCGTTTTCATCTTTAATTTCAAAAGGCGGCAATTTAACTTGATACCCAAGCTGTTCTAATTTTTTCTTTACGTCAAGCATCTCATCGTAAAATGCTATACTCCCGCAGATTGTGATATTCATAAACTCGTTTTTTATACTCATTAAATCCCCTATTGAAACGTCTAAACCTTTAGCAATTTTTGCTATTGTTCAAATCCCTTCTATATAAAAATATTATACCTTATAGGTATAATATTTTCATGCGGAGGGGGTGGGATTCGAACCCACGGGGCCCATAAGAGCCACGGCTTTCCAAGCCGTTCCATTTGACCGCTCTGGCACCCCTCCATAACTTACCTTCCTTATAATTACGCTTCTTTTATTTCTTCATCGCCCTCAGCTCGGTCAAGAACCTTTTTAACAATGAAATTTGAGAAAGTTCGGCGATGATAGTTCTCCAGGTCAATATTATTACGGTATTCCTCTAATTTTTCAAGGCTTAACTTATTGATTTTAAACTGTTCCCAAATTTCCATATCTTCTTCGGTTAATTCAGCGGTGTTAATCCCCGGAACACCCTTAAACGAGGCTAAAATAACTTTTCCGGTTTCTCGCTCATTTTCCTTTATTTCCTCAATTTCCTTTTGAAATGCATCAAACGAAGAAGTCCCTTTTCCTATAAGATTAAATATTTTTTCGAAATCCATGCCAATTTTGTCTTAATTTATGAGCGAAGCTCAATGCTGAACGAAATAAATTTAGTTACAACATTGAGCACCCCCTCACTCACATTTATCTATTGAATATATACAATGTTTTTGTAATATCAACTCCGTCTTTTGTTTGTTCTGTGTTTTAATATCTTATTTCAGTGAGTGAGGGGGTTAATTTGTATTGCTAAATTTTCTTCGCTACTGCTTGAAAATTTAGATACTCACTAAATTTTAAGTCCTTTCAATCGGGTAATTCTTTCTTCAACCGGAGGATGAGTTTGAAAAAGACCGCCTATCTTTGAGTTAAAACCTTTTTTAAACGGAGAAGATATCCAAAGATGGGCGGTGCTGGTTCGGGTTTTTCGCATCGGAGTGGAATCTTTGGAAATCTTTTGGAGAGCATTTGCCAAACCTTCCGGATATCGGGTAAGAAGGGCGCCGCTTGCATCAGCCAAATACTCTCTTTGTCGGGAAATAGCGAGTTGAATCAACAGCGCGCCAATAGGGGCCAGAACGGCAACTACTATTCCAACAAGCATCATTACTCCCCCGCCTCTTCTGTTATTACCGAAAAAACCTCGGAAAAAAACAGAGCGGAGAAAGATGTCGGCAAGAATTGAAACGAAACCAACCAGAACTACCGCTGCGGTTGAAATTAACATATCCCGATTACCAATATGGGAAAGTTCGTGGGATAAGACGCCTTCCAATTCTGAACGGTTAAGTTTTTCAAGAAGCCCTTCGGTAACAGCCACCACGGCGTGGTCAGGATTTCGTCCGGTGGCAAAAGCGTTAGGCTGGGATTCATGAACTAAATATATCTTCGGGGTCGGCAAACCGGCGGTTATAGAAAGATTTTCCACTATATTATGCAACTCCCTATACTTTTCTTTATCGGCGGGTTCGGCTTTAGTCATTTTGAGAACTATTTTGTCCGAATGCCAATAGGCTAAAATATTCATTACCACCGCAAAAATAACGGCAACATATAAAATTGAAGGATTGCCGAAATATTGCGAAAGAAGCCAACCTACTCCAATCACAATAATTAGGAAAATGAAAAATAAGAAAAATGTTCGTTTCTTATTAGCCGATTGGTGGGTATAAATGGAAGGCATACGATTTATTAGAGTTTTACCTTCGGGACAGCCCGTTCCTCTTCTTCTCCTATCTCAAAGTACTCTCGCTCTTTAAAATTGAAAGTTTTTGCCATTAAATTATACGGAAACGATTCAATCTTGGTATTCAGGTCACGAACGACAGTATTGTAAAACCGCCGAGCGGCTTGAATTTTATTCTCAGTATCAGATAGCTCCCGCTGTAATTCCAGAAAGTTTGCGTTGGCTTTCAAATTAGGATAATTTTCAGCTACCGCAAAAAGAGTTTTTAGAGTGCCTTCAAGTTGATTTTCGGCTTTTTTAATTTCCTCGGGACTGCCTTTTTCTTCGGCGTCCAGGGCTTTGGTTCGCGCCTTGGTTACGTTTTCAAACACTTGTTTCTCATGGCCGGCATATCCCTTAACGGTTTCAATTAGATTCGGAATTAAGTTATATCGGCGTTTTAATTGAACATCAATATCCGCCCAAGCTTCCTTGGCTCGGTTTCGAAAACGCACCAGACCGTTATACATTGCGATTAAAATGACGGCCAAAACTGCGATGATTATCAAAACTACATATTCAATACTCATAAAGTTAGATTATGGATTATAGCTGATAGTTTATAGTTTATTTAACGACTTTTAATTAATTCCTAATTACCAATTACTGATATACGCTTATCAGTATAACTCATTTGCCCGTTCTAAAATACATCACGTCCCCGTCTTGGACAACGTAATCCTTGCCTTCTACTCTAATCCAGCCTTTATTTCTGGCTTCACCCCAACTGCCGGCTTCAATGAGTTTTTTATATGAAACTGTCTCGGCTCGGATAAATTTTTTTTCAAAATCAGAATGTATTACTCCCGCTGCTTGAGGCGCTTTCGACCATTTTGGACAAGTCCAGGCGCGACTTTCCTTTTCTCCTGTAGTAAAAAAACTTATAAGATTTAAAGTTTCATACGCCTTTTGAATAACATTTGGAACCAATGCTTTATTACCAAGGTCGGTAATAACATAGTCAAAGTCCATATTATTAATCTTTTCTTTTAATTTATCCGAAATATCGGATTCTTCTCCGTTTAAAAGAAAGAGTTGTTTTTTAATAGTAAGAAGATTTAGTTGTTTAGCGAGCTTTTGAACGTCTTCGTCTTTTCCGATTTCAGCACTCGCTAAAAGTTCGGCGGATTCTAAAACATCTCTTATTTTAACAAGCACGTTATAATTTTTTTTAGCGTCTTTATCTCCTGTCTTTATATTGTTTTCTTGTTTTTTAAATTGACGTTCAACAACATCAAGATCTTTCAAGACAAGTTCGTCTTCAACAATATCCACATCTCTCATGGGGTTTATATTTCCTTCAATATGAACAATGTTCCGACCTTCAAAAACTCGAACCATATGAAGGATGGCGTCGGTTTCTTTAATATGGCTCAAAAACTTATTACCAAGTCCTTCACCTTTATTAGCTCCTTTTACAAGACCGGCGATATCATAGAATTCAACGACGGCAGGAATTTTTTCTTTAGAATTACTAAGTTTGGTAAGTTCGTCTAATCTTTCATCGGGCACAGAAACCACACCAATATTAGGATTAATTGTGGCGAAAGGATAATTAGCCGCATTTACCGACTGTTTAGTAAGAATATTAAACAATGTGGACTTGCCCACGTTAGGGAGACCTACAATACCGATTGATAATTTAGACATAAAATAAAAAGAATTATAAATTAGGAATTAAGAGTTATCATAAAAGTCCCTTTACTTCTTGTAATATTTCTATTGGCACGGGATTTCTCTTTGGACTTTCTCCCGGGTACCGCCAAGCTGTAATGATTTTTATTTTCCCATCCTTTTCGTATCTACTACCCGTTTCTTTCTTTTTGCTATCTGCTAGCTGGTACATTACCCAAACTTCCTGGCGGCGTTTGGCTCCGGACACTTTCATTGAGGCGATAGTGTTTAAAGCAATCCCCTCCTCAGTTCGTTCGGGATGACGGATAATCCGTTTTACCAGAGAAGATGAAATTCTATAATATTTCATCTTTTCAATAACGTGCCAGGTCCAGAAATATTTATCATTATTTTTAGGAATTTTAAACACCGGATTATTGTTTCTCGTAATTAACCAAAAGAACAGTTTGGCTGAGAATATGACCGTCCATTGCGTTTTCTAACTCTTGTTTATTAGAACCAGCCTCAAGTTCAAGCTCAGCGTCAAGGGCGTAAAGTTTAAAATAGTAAGTATGTTCCTTGTCCGGCGGACAAGGACCATAATAGTCGGTATTGCCGCTAGTGCCTTTACCGTGAATACCTTCAGGTTCCCGGCCTTCAATAATTTCAGTGGTTGAAGCGGGAATATCCCAAACCAGCCAGTGGTCCCAAACTTTACCGGCTACAGGTTTAGCGTCCGGGTCATCCATTATCAAAGTAAGCGATTTTGTTCCCTCCGGAACACCGGAGATTTGAAGAGGCGGATTAATGTTTTCTCCATCGCAAGTATATTTGGACGGGATACTGCCACCCGACTCAAATTCTGAGCTTGCAAGCGTCAATTTATCCATAGTTATTGCTTGATTAATTGGTTTGTTATTATCTCCTAGATCTTCTTTATTTCCGGAAAATATCGCTATCCCGACCACAACAGCGATAATAATTATTAAAATAACTATTGCTCTCCACATGTTTGATAGTAAAATTTTAACTGTTTAACTGTTGGTTTTGGTATTGTTTCTATTTTACCATAATTAATTCCACTAGACATCCTCCTTCGCTAAAGCTACAGAGGATAAATCCTCTTGCGTTTCGCGCGGCGGTTCTCAATTCTAGTTGCTACTTTTCATCTCCTCGTTTAATATTATAGATGTTATGGGTTTAGCAATATATCGTAAATATAGACCAATTACTTTTTCCGACGTGCTCGGCCAGGAGATAATCATTAAAATCCTAAAGGAAGCGGCTAGGCAGAATAAACTAGCCCATGCATATCTTTTTACCGGCCCTCGCGGAACAGGTAAAACTACAACAGCTCGCCTTATCGCCAAAGTGGCAAATTGTGAAAAACGACAGAGTGATAAAGAATTTCAAAAGAAGGGCGAACCATGTAATAAATGTCAAACTTGCCGGGATATTGACGCAGGCTTGGATTTAGACGTAATTGAAATTGACGGCGCTTCAAATCGCGGTATTGACGAGGTTAGAAATTTAAAAGAAAACGTTCGAGTCCCGCCCTCCTCAAACCTTTATAAAGTATTTATAATTGACGAGGTGCATATGTTAACTCGGGACGCTTTCAACGCTCTTTTAAAAACTTTAGAGGAGCCTCCGAAGCATGTTATTTTTATTCTAGCAACTACTGAAATGGAAAAAATTCCGTCAACGATTTCTTCCCGAACGCAACAGTTTCACTTTAAGAAAGCATCCCTCCAGGAAGTGATTGGAAAATTAAAAAATATTGTTAAAAAAGAGAATATTAAAATTTCAAACGAAGCTTTGGAACTTATCGCCTCAAGCGCCGAAGGAAGCTTTCGGGACGCTGAATCTCTCTTAGACCAATTAGTGGCCGGAGGCGATAAAGAAATTATCGTCGCGGAAGTTGAAGGAATGATTGGGAAAATAGGGTTTGATAAGCTAAGCGAGCTCGTGGAGCATCTTTTGGAAAATAGATTAGATAAGTCTCTGGAAATGCTATCGGAGATTGAGGAAAATGGCTATAATCTTGCCAGATTCAACAAAGACCTTATTGGGTACCTGAGAAAAACTGCGGTTCTCAGTTTCACCCCAACAATGGAAAAGGTTTTTAAGAAAGAGCTGACCGAAGAGCATCTTTCAAAATTAAAAAAGCACGGAGAGAAATTCACCAAGAAACATTTAAACCTTATTAAAAATCTTATAAACGCATACGCGCAAATGCGATACAGCCAGTTCCCGATTATTCCCTTGGAGATAGCAATTATTGATTTTTTAAAGGATTAACTGATTTTTTAAATAAAATATGAAAATTCCAAATCATCTAGGCATTATTATTGACGGCAACCGCAGATGGGCCGAAGAAAAAGGTTTACCTGCTTTTGAAGGGCACAAGGAAGGGTTGGAAACCGTCAAGAAAACTGTAACTTGGTGTAAAGAACGAGGGATAAAAATTTTAACCTTATTTGTATTTTCCACTGAAAACTGGAAGCGTTCTAAAAAAGAGGTTGGTTATCTTATGAAATTATTAAAACAGGCTTTTAGTAAAGAGAACGTTCAGCAAATTTACAAAAAGGAAATAAAGGTTCGGGTAATTGGACAAAGAGAAGGACTCGCAAGGCTTTTGCAAAAATCAATAAAAGAGGTGGAGAAATTGACTAAAAATAATCAGAAAATGATTTTAAACTTTGCTTTGAGTTATGGAGGCAGAGCTGAAATCGTTCAGGCTTTTAAAAATATTATCAAAAAGAAATTACCGCTAAAAGAAATTACCGAAGATGTAGTTTCTCAAAATCTTTGGACTTCTGATTTAGATTTAATAATTCGCACCGGTAAAGAACAGAGAATTTCTAACTTTTTAATTTGGCAGGGAGCTTATTCCGAACTTTATTTTTCAAAAAAGTACTGGCCGGATTTCACCGAAAAAGATTTAGATATGATTCTGCGTGATTTTGCCCGACGCCAAAGAAGGTTTGGTAAATAAAAAACTACACTGGCAAGTGAGAAGAAAGATTGAAAATTTATTTTTCTATGGCTAGTAGCGAAGAAGAAATTGATGCTTGTATCTATTTCTTCTGAGCGCACTAGACGCAAGCTTTGCTTATTTCTTCCGAACGCCACCAAGGCAAGAATCTTTGATTCTTATCCTTTTATAAAAACTCTGCCTTGAATAATTTTATTAGCGGGTTTTCCGTGTATTATTATTTCTCTAGCAAAGGGTTTTTTGCACTGAGGACATTTTAAATCTCCTTTAGTAAAATCTTTTACAATTTTGTTTTTATAACATTTAACCAAAAATCCTTTACCTTCTTTGCGATATTTATAAAGCAAGGTTTTGCATTTAGAGCAGTAGATTTTAATTATTCGGCTTTCACTTTTTGTTTTCATGCTGTTCTCTTATTTTACCAGAAAATACTGGAAGGATAATCTAAAATGAAAAACCTCGCAAAGCGAGGTTCTTCAGTGAGACCCGAAACTTCTATCAATCATAAAGACTGAAAGGAATAACTTCACAACTAAACCGTCAAAGTTTCGAATCTCAATTTAATAATACTGTTAAACTAACAAAACACAAGTAAAGTTATCCACAGCCCCAAAATATGCAAATTGAAACATTTTTCTTTCTCTGGCGCAAGAACCCCATTTTATTATGGAGTTTTAAATAACAACCATTGATTCTCTCGGCTTTTCGTTTTTATTAAAATATAATTCCCTTTTAATTTTTCACCTTTTAGCTCAAAGATGATTTTGTCCTCGGTTCTTTCTTTTAACTTATATTCTCCTTTATCAAAAATTTTAACAGTCCCCGCTCCATATGAACCTTCGGGAATCTCACCTTCAAAATCAATATAGGAACAAGGATGGTCTTCTGTTTGGATAGCCAACCTTTTAATTCCTTCTTTCTCCGGTACTCCCTTTGGCACCGCCCAAGATTTTAAAACTACCTCTTTTTCCTCTGTGGTCTTAGCGGAGGAGAACATCTCTAATCTGAAATCAAAATGATGGGTTTTCGCCCAATGCTCTTGAACCACAAATCTATCTTTTGAGGTTTCAAAAATTTCTCCTTTAGGCTCAGAGGTTTTTTCAAACTTCCTTTTTTGCCAGTATTTTTTAAGAGACACTGAAATTTTTATAAGTAATTAGACAGATAAAGACTTCCAATTGACTTTTCTTTATGAATTAAATTAATGGCTTTAGCGAGAATAGGTCCTACGGATAAGAATTTGATGTTTTTAAACTTATATTCCGGTAAAACATCAATCGTATCTGTGGCAACTATTTCTTTAATAGCCGGACAACTAAGTTTTGTTTTAGCGTTACCACAAAAGGCTGGATGAGTAATACTAATATAAATTTCTTTTTTAGCTCCAAGTTCAATTAACTTCCTAATATGATTAATAATAGAACCTCCGGCAATTAAATCATCAGTAATGATAGGAATCTTGTTCTTTACTTCTCCGGCTACCAATTCAACTCTTACTTCATTCCCTACCCTATTTTTATGCATTAAAACTATCGGTAAGCCCAATACTTTAGCGTATTTATCAGCAAGACGCGTTCTGCCTGCGTCCGGAGAGACAACTACTGCGTTTTTTAACCCTTTTTTCTTCCAATAATTAACTAACATGCTGAAGGGTGTTAAATTGTCAAACGGTACTTTAGCAAAACCCTGTATAGCGGGAGAATGCAAGTCAAAAACGACAATCCCGTCAGCGCCGGCGTTAACAATACTGTCAATGGCTAACCGAGCGCTAATAGATTCCCGCCCGGTAGCCATTTTTTCTTGACGAGCGTAACCAAAATAAGGAACGATGGCGATAACTCTTTTTGCCGAGGCTCGCTTAGCCGCATCAAGCATTAAACAAAGTTCTATCAAGGCATCATTCACTGAGTGATTTAAAAAACGAGATACGGATTGAATAATAAAAACGTCCCTACCGCGGACGCTTTCTTTGAGTTCAATATGAATCTCAGAATCGGGAAAATCGGAGATATTAACCTTATTCAATGGATGACTTAGGATACGAGCAATTTTTTGAGCTAAAGGAATATTGGCTCGACCGGAAAAAATTTTAAGTTCATCAGTCATATAAATATAATTTAATAACGTTATAAGCGAAGCTTGCCCTCGGGGCGCTCGTCTGAAATGAAAACACATTCATGTTTTAATTTCATCCTCGCTACCGAGTGTAAAAATCTTTTCGACAACGACTTTTTCAATTTGCTCAAAAACTTCTTCAATTGATTCTTCACCGTCAATCATATAAATATTATCAAGTTTATTCGGTAATATTTTATAAATTTCCCAAACTTTAGCTAATTTTTCTTCCTTTTCAAAAAGGGTTTTTGGACCTCCCCTTTTCTCTATTCTTCTAATGCAAACTTTAGGACTCACTTTGAGCAGGAAAATTAAATCAGGAAGTAAAAAATTATCATTCATTTCAATCAACTCGTTTAAATCAGCGCCGTGGGCCGTGCCGAAGGCAAAAGTGGAAAGGAAATATCTGTCCGAAATAACCATTTTCCCTTGTTTCAAAGCGGGAATGATTGTATTTTCCAGATGCTCTTTTCTATCTTCAGCAAATAATTTCTGCAATTCTAATGGATTTGTTTCAATTTTTTTCTCTAAAATTTCTTTAATCTTTTTTCCAGCTTCGGAATCTTGAGTTGGCTCTTTAGTTAAAACTACTTGATAGCCTTTTTCAATAAAGAAATCTTTTAAAAGAGAAGTTTGAGAAGTTTGGCCGGAACCATCAAGTCCTTCCACCACAATAAATTTCCCCGGATAAGCAGAGCTTGCCCCTGCGTTGACTCGGGTAACAGACACTTCGTGTCCGTTACCCTCGCCTTCCTTGTGATAAGTGCTTTTAATCATTTTTTAAATTTTCTTTAATGTTTGTATCTACTCCGTATTGATGCTGGTCATCTAAAATATCTCTTTCCTGCCAATCTTTTACCCAATCCTTGATATAAAATATCTCCATCTTTTTATCTTCAGTAGAGCAAATTACTCGATTTAAACCGGCGTTAATAATCATTTTTTTACAAATAAAACAAGGAAAAGAATCAACCTCTTTTCCATCTTTAGCGCTTAACATATAAATATACATATCGCCATCTAAAATACTTACCCCGGCTCTGGCGGCATTAATAATACAGTTTTGCTCGGCGTGAACCGAACGGCAAAGTTCATATCTCTGACCATGAGGAATTTTTAATTTATCCCTTAAACAATATCCTCTTTCAAGGCTGTCTTTTGTTCCTCGAGGAGCCCCGATATATCCGGTGGAGACAATTTGGTCGTTTCTAACGATAATCGCTCCGCCTTTTAATCTAAGGCAGGTTGACCTCTGGGCAACTTCCCTGGCGATATTTAAATAATACTGATCTTTTGAAAGTCTCATATTTTCTCTTCCATTTTATCTTACCTCCTTAATGTATTGAGGGCAAATCTTTCAGCACGTTCAGGATAAATAAGCAAAGCTTGCTCCTTCGTCGGCTCGGGAAACAGATATAAAATATCTGTTTCCTCTCGCCTTCCTTGTAGTAAAAAAGCACAGGTTTTTTAAACCTGTGCTATTAAAAGACATTACTTGCGTTCGTTCCAGAATTTACCTGACTTTTTCATTAGATAGGGTTTATTTCCCTCCCATGCAATAAAGTCCGGTCGGGGCTCCCCAATGTAAAATACAATATCATTGTCCGGGTCCCAAACATCCATAAATTCTTCGTAACTCTCAAGCGCCGGAACGTGATAATCACCCATGGGAATATATACCGTTAAAGAATATTTCCTTAATATAGGTTGAAGTTCATCTTTTTTCCATTCTTTTTTAAATGGCTCCAAGGTGAAACTTTTAACAGAAGCCTTTCCGTGGACGATTATCATAGAGCCGTCCATAAGGAAAGTTCTCTTGTTTTTGTATAGGCAATACACATCATAAGGAAGTTTTCCTTCATTCAGCGAGAAAACTTCAATCCGCGAAGGCAATTCCTTCTCATAAGTGATCTCCATCCCCTTTTCCAGCTTCAACATTCCCAGAGAAAGCTTCTCTTTAACAGAAACATTATTGAGAACCTTGCTCAGGAAGGGTTCAAAATCAGATGGATAACTTAAAAGGTTTTCTTCAAAACTTTGTTGTTCCATTCTTTTCTCTTGCTCTTGGTCTAGTTTTTCTTCTTTATTTTTGCAGCCAACAGCAATTAGCGCTATAGCCATGACAAACATGGCTAAAAAAATTCTTGTCCTTTTCATAACGATCTCCTTTCTTTTTTTAGTTTTTAAATATCTACTTGGATTGTATCAAGGTTCAACATAGTTGTCAACCTCACCAGCATTTGTATGATAATACCTACTAAAGGTTTTTTAAAAAAACCGCCGGGAGGGCGGTTTTGTTCATTTTAAATTAATGTAAATATCAACATCGCTCCTCTTTCTTATAATTTGGGAGAATTCTTTTTTGTTAAAAAGAATTTAATTAGAATAATTATTCCAGAAACTATTATCGCTGAGATTAAAACCCCAAAGGCGGTGGATATACACTCTAATAATTTAGGTTCAAATATCAAAACTAAACCTAGAAAGAGAATCATAAATCCAGAAATTAACTTTAATCTCTTTACCCAAACCTTACTGAAAGTCTTTTTGCCTAAAGTTATGGCAAAAATCAAGCAAATTACCACTAAAGGAATAATATAAACTAAATTATAAAAAAGTAGGTGAAAATAATACTGGAGAGAGGAAAGTTGTCTTAAACTCAAAATCCGAGTGTAAATCAAAGGAAAACCAAAAGTACAAAGAAGTTCATAAAGATTAACCGTGGCAGCGATAATTATAGAAGCCGTAATCAAAGCCCAAGTATTCTTTGCTAAGCTTAAGTTTTTTACCCTTTGTATAAATCTTTCTTTACTATTTTTAGGCAAAGTTAAAGAAATTCCTTTTTGAAAAGCAAAATAATCCTTTATGTTCAACAACCCGGCTATAACAGCTACTATTCCCGCAACTATAGTAAAAATAATTAATTTT
>Ga0307990_1002640_pt1 | contig 14217 bp, 12 predicted proteins | sample EllFjometagen129_FD_203168 | JGI IMG/M metagenome (GOLD analysis project Ga0307990, IMG submission 203168) | Marine microbial communities from Ellis Fjord, Antarctic Ocean - #129 | ecosystem: Environmental > Aquatic > Marine > Unclassified | place: Southern Ocean | collected 2014-10-08
ATATCTGACAGCTCAATCACATCCTGACTTACCAAGCGCTTATTGCCACTCACTTCAATGGTCTGTACTGTGAAATGATCAGAATCGACAATGATTTTAACCAACAGTAGCACACCACCAACCAGCAACAGCGCACAACTAATAACCATAAACCAGCGCAGGATGCGGACAGATAGCTTTTTCCAATCCCAACGTTGTTGTGTGCGCACGTTACGGGTTTCCCGCTTGTTTAACAATCGCTGTTTGCCGGTTCCCGGTTTAACATAACGCATATTATCTAAAAACTACTTTATTAAGTGCAATCAACGATCAAGAGACGCTTCTGTTACAATTAGCTCAACCAAGGATGCAAATTCTATACCGGAACAAGCAGCCGCTTTCGGCAACAGGCTGGTTTTAGTCATACCCGGTATGGTATTCACTTCAAGAAAATAAAATTCTCCCACAACATCATTGCTGACAATAAAATCCACCCGCGCTGCGCCGCGGCAACCCAATTTGGCACAACAGCGCTGGGCAGCATCCTGCAATGCCGCATAAGTGTCAACAGACAGCGGTGCCGGCACCAGATACTGGGTAGTGCCAGCGGTATACTTGGCAGCGTAATCGTAGAAACCATCAGCGGGCACCACCTCAATTACCGGCAAAGGCTGCCCATTGAGTACCCCCACTGTAACTTCACGCCCCGCCACAAACTTCTCCACCAACACCCGTTTGTCATAGCATCGTGCCGCAACTATTGCCGTTGCTAATTGCGCCGCATCATCCACAATACTTATGCCTAAAGTGGAGCCCTCACGCACTGGTTTCACCACCTGCGGATATTCTTTACAAGCTTGGCATAAAGCCGACACATCATCGTGTTCATCAACCAGAAAGGCAGGCGGCGTTGTCACCACGTTTGCCACCATCTGCTTGGCGATATGTTTATCTATCGCTAAAGCTGACGCCAGAACACCACTGCCAGTGTAGGGAATTCCCATTATTTCTAGCAGCCCCTGCAGGGTTCCGTCCTCACCGTGGCGACCATGAACAGCGATAAAAGCCACCTGCGCTCCACACTCTAGCAACTGAGCCGGTAAATTTTTGGTCGCATCAATGCCGACTGCGTCATAACCTCTGGCGAGCAAAGCCTCAAGCACTGCAGCCCCAGTGCGCAACGAAACCTCACGCTCAGCGGATACCCCACCCATAATTACTGCTATTCTTTTCGATTTTATCTGTTCAACATCCATCAGTTCAAACTCCTGCCATTACTCCAGCTCAAGGACCATTGACAATAATCGCTACCTGCGGCGCAAGATCGGCAAAATCACCCAGCATATTCACCTCTGGCTCTAAACGATAACCAGTTTTCCCCGCTACCTGTTGTTGCACCAGTGACATCAGCTTAATAATATCCTCTGCTGTTGCACCACCGTTATTAACTATAAAGTTTGCATGTTGCTTGGACACCTGGGCACCACCGACCACTTCACCCTGCACACCACTGGCAACTATCAACTTCCAAGCCTGCTGCCCATCCGGATTTTTAAAAACCGAACCTGCGCTAGCCCCCATTACCGCTTGTGCCTGACGGCGGTGCAGACGGGCTAACTTTATCTTTTTCTTCAGAGTCTCAGGCTCACAGCGGTGGAAATTGAACACTATCTCCAACAACGCATGTTGAGGCTGAATCGCGCTGCGACGATACTCAAAGGCAAACTCATCTTTGGACCAACGCTCTACTGCAGTCAACTCCGCCACCACAGCAGAATCCACGCAGTCACCTACTTGCTGCCCCAAAGCTCCGGCGTTACCCACAACGGCGCCACCGACACTACCGGGGATGCCTGCTAAAGATTCAAGCCCGGTATAACCCAAGCGTGCTGTCTCGATTACAAGATGTCTGAGCTTGCAACCTGCCCCAACTCTCAGCTGGCACTCACCGCAGGGTATGATGTAATTCATATCACTGAGCTGGATTACTACTCCACGCACACCGCCATCAGCAATTAAGATATTACTCCCGCCACCAAGAACTATCCATGGCAAGCGATAATGGCGCAAAAAAACAAACAGGGCGTGGACATCTTCCAGATCCAGCGGGCGCACCAGCAAATCAGCACTACCGCCAACCTTCCAAGTCGTCAGTGGAGCAAGAGGCTCATCTGTCAGACACTCGCCCCTGATACCCCACTGTTCTCGGATTGTCTCGACGCACCATTGCATAGCACAACTCTCAGTCAAGCGGCAGGGTAGCAATTAGCTGCTCACCAACCTTCCATACCGATCCGGCCCCTAAAGTTATCACCATATCACCGGGCTTAAGTATCTCTCGCAGTTGCTCCACTGCCTGCTGAGCACTGGCAGCATAACTCACATTACGGTGCCCATGTTCCGCAACAGCCTGAGCCAGCATCTGCCCGTTGATGCCAGGAATTTCCGCCTCACCAGCAGCATAAATATCCATCACAATCAAGCAATCGGCCTGGAAAAATGTGGTGACGAAATCAGCAAACAACGCCTGCGTACGGCTATAACGGTGGGGCTGGAACACTGCCACAATTCGCCGCTCCCAGCCACTGCGTGCCGCAGACAGAGTAGCCTTGATCTCAGCCGGATGATGCCCGTAGTCATCGACAACCATTATCTCCTGATCATATTTAATCTGAAAACGGCGCTGCACTCCGGCAAAGGCGGCAAACCCCTGACGGATAGTTTCAGCGCTTAAATCCAGTTCGCGCGCCACTGCCATGGCGGCCAAGGCATTCAACACATTGTGCTCTCCGGGCATATCCAGGCACATACGCCCCATCTCTTGATTATGAAATAATACGCTGAATGCTGTTCCGCCAGCTTTATACTCAATATCAACAGCACGATAATCAGCCTGCGGAGTCAAACCATAGGTAACATAACGTTTTTCTACCCGAGGCAACAGTGCCTGAATGTTCGTATCATCGAGACACAAAACGGCAAGACCGTAAAAGGGAATTTTATTGATAAAATCAATAAACACCGCACAGATTTCATCTAAACCAGAATAGTAGTCGAGATGATCAATATCAACATTGGTAACCACAGCGATGGTTGGCGATAACTTTAAAAATGAACCATCTGATTCATCTGCCTCAACTACCATAAATTTACCTTGACCCAATTTTGCATTGGTTCCCAAGGAATTGAGGCGACCACCAACTACTGTTGTCGGATCCACCCCGCCCTGTGACAACAGAGTAGCAACCATACTGGTGGTAGTGGTCTTACCGTGAGTTCCGGCGATAGCGATACCATATTTCATACGCATAAGCTCGGCCAGCATTTCAGCTCGCGGGATAACTGGCACCAATAAGCGGTGCGCCTCCACCACCTCTGGATTATCCTGTGCCACAGCCGTACTGGTAACAACCACCTGCGCTGCTGCAACATTTTCTGGTGCATGCCCAGCGTATATAACTCCACCCAGTTGTTCCAAGCGCTGGGTGATATCACTAACACGCAGGTCGGATCCGGACACTTGATAGCCCAGATTCAGTAACACCTCAGCAATGCCGCTCATGCCGATACCACCAATACCTACAAAATGGATGTGACGAATTTTTCCATACATAGCTATTTCCGTTTCTGTACCACGATACGGCACTCGTTTAAAATCAAATCAGCTGCCCCCTTGGCCCCCAAACGTCGCGCCTGCTTCCCCATATAGTGCAATTTCTCCGGCTGGTTCAACAGCTCAACGATACTTGGTCCCAAACGTTCAGCCAGTTGCTGTTGGGGGATCAACAGCGCAGCGTCCTCAGCCACCATAGCCTGCGCGTTACTGGTCTGATGATCTGCCGCGGCCTGCGGAAAGGGGATCAGAATTGCCGGACGCCCACAAGCGGCTAACTCAGCTACAGTAGTTGCCCCGGAACGACACACCACCAACTGACTGGCGCCATAGACCTTAGGCATATCCTCTATAAATGGTAGCACCTCAACATTAGTGAAACCACAGCGCGCATATTGGGCAACTACATCAGCATAGTGCTGCTCCCCCGTCTGGTGCACAATCTTCAGGTTTGGCACCTGCTCAACAACCTGGGGCAACACTGCCAGCACTGCGGCATTAATAGCTGCTGCCCCCTGGCTGCCACCAAACACCAGTAATTGCGGTGTTTCTCCCGTCCAAGGACGACAGGCAAACAGCTCTTGGCGCACCGGATTACCGGTAAGGACCACGGATTTACCAGCGAAAGCTTCGGCCCCTTGAGGTAGTGATACACATATCCGTCCCGCCCACAATGCGGCCACACGGTTTGCCAACCCGGCGATGGCGTTCTGCTCGTGCAGTACCACCGGAATGCGACGCAGTGCTGCGGCCACCAAAATTGGCAACGAAGCGTAACCGCCCACGCCAACAACCACATCGGGAGTAAACTCAGCCAGAATCTTCAGCGCCTGGCACGTGCTAGTAACCAGCTTACCCAGCACCACCAGCTTCCTGTGCAATTTTTGACCAACAAAACCACTGAAATCAAGATAGCGGATAGCAAAACCCTGCGGCTCCACTACCCGGCTTTCAATACCACGCCGTGTGCCGACAAACAGTATCTGCGCGTTAGAGTCACTCTGTTGCGCCCGCTGAGCAATAGCTAGAGCAGGAAAGATGTGGCCACCGGTGCCACCACCAGCAAAGAGATATTTCATAACTAGTTTCCTACTTTTCGTTTTCTGGCTAGTTTACCCGACAACTGCCCTTGTCCTGCCTGGAGCGTATGACTCGACACATTTAGCAACACTCCCAGCGCAAACAAATTGCACAACAGGCTAGTGCCACCGTAAGAAACCAAAGGCAACGCTAACCCTTTATTAGGCACCAGACCCATAACCACCGCCATATTGGCAAACGCCTGCAAACCGAACAACATGCTGATTCCGAAAGCCGTCAGACGACCAAAACCATCTTCAGAGTGGCTGGCTACGCGCAACCCCAGCAACACTATACCTAGAAACATGGTGATTATAATCACCACTGCCACAAAGCCAAGCTCTTCACCTACCACCGAAAAAATAAAATCGGTATGAGCCTCGGGCAAAAAAAACAGCTTCTGCATACCCTCGCCCAGCCCCTGCCCTTTTATGCCACCCACGGCAAATCCGAGCCAGCTTTGAATTATTTGAAAACCAGTATCCTGTGGATCTTTCCACGGATCAAGAAACGCCATAATCCGGCGGCGGCGATAATCCTCTTGAAGGATAAAATATACCACCAGCGGCACCGCTGTTACTGCACTTAACATCAGATAGCGCAAACGGCTTCCCGCCACCAGCAACATCATTACCGTGACAATAACCATAGTGGCACAACCACCGAGGTCACGCTGAGCCAGCATCAGAGTTAACAACACCAGCAACACCACCATATAAGGCACATAACCGTACTTAAACTCGTGTAAGCGATCTTCCTTTTTGGTGGCGGAGTGGGCGAGATAAAAAATCAACGCTAACTTTACCACCTCTGAGGGCTGAAAGGAAAAACCCATTATGCGTATCCAGCGGCAAGCGCCACCAGCTTCGCGGCCCAAACCGGGGATAAACACCGCAGCCAACAAGAGAGTAGACAACACCAGCAACGGCACCGAAAACCTGCGCCACCAGTGATAATCAATACGCATGCTGACCGCCATAACCAGCAACCCAATCAGGGCAAAGCCCCCCTGACGCTTCAGGAAATAAAAACTATCGTGATACTTCTTGGCGGCCATGATTGATGAAGAAGAATAGACCATCAACACCCCAAAACAGGCCAAAGCCACAGTCAGAATCAAGATGGTATTATCAAATTCTCTGCGCTGTTGTTGCTCTTTCATCAACCCTCTAAATCATTCTTCACTAGAGTGGATACCCCGCCAAACAGGATGCTATCTGTCTATTTACTGGACTGCAATGCCAGCACCGCTGCACAGAACACATCGCCACGGTGTTCGAAGCTACGAAACATGTCAAAACTGGAACAACCGGGCGACAGCAGCACTGTGCCCCCTTGTGGTGTAAGTTCTTGCGCTAGCTGAACTGCCTGTTCCATAGTTGCAACCAGATGCACAGGTGCTAAATCTGCCCAGGCATGCTGCATAAGATCAGCGGCCTGACCCAGCAAGATAAACTGCCCCACCCGCCCGGCTAAGCACTCTCGCATATCGCAATAGTCACCACCTTTGTCTATACCACCGGCAATTAAGGTGAGTTTCGGCACCGGGATGGGCTGTGCCAAACTGGCGACACTCTTCAGCACGCTGCCAGGGTTGGTCCCCTTGGAATCGTTGTACCAGTCGACACCGTCCAAGTTACGTAACAACACCATGCGATGGGGCAAGCCACCAAATTCACATGCTGCCTGCCACGCCAAATCCGCATCCAAACCTTCCAACAATACCGGCACCAACGCCGCCATCACGTTTTCAATATTATGACTGCCCTTAAGCTGCAATTGACGTGTATCAAAACTCAAGCTTTCGCCATATCCGTGCCAATAAATGATCTCTTCGCTACAGCTGATACCTTTGTCTAAAATACGCGCAGAAGAAAACAGAACCTGCCGCGCAGCGCCACCCTCAGCCAGACGCAACACCTGTGGATCATCAGCGTTGACAATAGCCACATCCTGCTCAGTTTGCTGACAAAAAATCTCCCCCTTAGCCGAGACATAGCTCGCCATGCTCGGGTAGCGATCTAAATGATCAAGAGAAATATTCAACAATGCAGCATATTTAGGATGAAACTGAGCTACACTTTCCAACTGAAACGACGACAACTCCACCACCGCGTAATCGAGCACTTCATCCACACAGGTAATAAGCGGCGTACCCAAATTGCCGCCAACAAACACCTTCTTGCCACAGCGCTGCAGCATGGCTCCGAGTAACTCGGTAGTGGTAGATTTGCCATTAGTGCCGGTTATAGCCATTATCGGGCAGCGTAACATGCGCGCGGCTAACTCTATTTCACCGATTATGGGTACGCCAACTCGCCGTGCTGCCGCTAGCACAGCAAGTGTCAGCTTTACGCCAGGACTGATAACTATAAGATCGGCTCCGGTAAAGTAAGTCTCGCTATGCCCGCCTAAATCCAAGACAACAAACCCACCCAGATCATCCAGCGCAGCACCACCAGCTCGAACATCATGTTCACTACGACTATCGCTCAACACCACCTGAGCACCGTGCTTTAATGCGTAACGACACACGGCTAAACCGCTCAATCCGGCTCCAACTACAACAATTTTTTTTCTGGCAATATTCATCTTCAATGCTTCCAGCTATTATCGCAATTTCAGCGTTGACAGCGCTACCAACGCCAGCACAATGCTAATAATCCAAAAGCGGACAATAATTTTCGGTTCTGGCCACCCTTTGAGTTCAAAATGGTGATGGATAGGGGCCATACGAAAGACCCTGCGCCCAAACAAGCGAAAGGATACCACTTGGACAATTACCGACAGCGCTTCGACAACAAAAAGACCCCCGACAATTACCAGCACTAGTTCCTGTTTGACTATGATGGCAATTATCCCCAAGGCTCCGCCCAGAGACAAGCTGCCAACATCGCCCATAAAGACCTGCGCAGGATAGGTGTTAAACCACAGAAATCCCAGCCCAGCACCAACCATGGCACCGCACATGATAGCCAGTTCTCCGGCTCCCGGCACCCCAGTTATCTGCAGATAAGAGGCTAGGCGCGCATTACCGGCCAGATAGGCAAAAAGAAGATAAGCACCAGAGGCTATAATCATCGGACCGATAGCCAAACCATCAAGTCCATCGGTCAGGTTTACGGCATTGCCGCAACCAACCACTACCAGCAAAATCAACGGCACATAGAACCACCCCAGAGTTGGATGCAAACCCTTGAAAAATGGTACAGACAGCACCGGTTCAAAAGAAGTTACGCTGTACAGCAACGCCACCGCTATCCCGGCAATAACAATTTGCCACAACAGCTTATAGCGCGCCGACAAACCATCACTACTCTTCAGTTTCACCTTTTTATAATCGTCAACAAATCCCACCGCACCGTAGCCGACGGTCACCAACAGGGTCACCCAGATATAACCGTTGGTCAAATCTGCCCACAGCAGGGTAGGCAACACAATGGATATAAGAATCAGCGTCCCCCCCATGGTTGGGGTACCCTCTTTTTTGAAATGAGATTCCGGCCCCACCTTGCGGATTGTCTGACCAATCTGTAACGACGACAAGCGCTCTATCACCCAGGGGCCAAGGAGAAATGACAATACCAGCGCAGTGATGGTGGCATAAATAGTTCTAAAGGTGATGAAGCGAAAAACATATAATGCCGAAAACTCAGTGTGGAGCGGATAAAGAAGGTGGTACAACATAAGATCCCCCGGCACAGGTTGAGCTAGTTAGTAACCTGCTAATAACTGATTGACAACTTTTTCCATATGCATGCCCCGTGAGCCCTTGATCAGCACACAGTCATCGGGCTGCATATGCACATGCAACCAGTGAATAATCTCTGCATGGTTGCTGCAAGGTGGCAACTCCGCGATGGCTGGAGCAGCTTGCAACATGGTATCCGCCCACTGCCCCATCGAGAGCAGACAATCGACTTTTTGCCCGGCAAATTCACCAATTTCGCGATGACACTCTTCGGCGGCACGACCCAATTCCAACATATCGGCAAGCACGGCAATACTCCGCCCTGAACACGGCCAGTCGCTAAGAGCAGCAAGTGCCGCCCGCATAGACTGAGGATTAGCGTTATAGCTATCGTCCAGAATTGTTACCCCGGATGATAATTCACGCACTTCCAAACGCTGGGCCGTCATCTGCACCTGCGACAGTCCAGCCACAATATCCTCTACCTTAACGCCAATGCTGTATGCCGCTGCCGCTGCCGCTAGGGCATTGTATATCTGGTGGCGCCCCGGCAAAGGGATGGTTACTGGATAAACACCCTCATCAATGACCAGATTAAACTGCGTAACTCGCGCACTGGTAATATCTGTCGCCATAACATCAGCTGGTCGTTCAATTGCAAAACTAAGTCTGCGCACCCCGGTTGGCACAGGCAATTCGACCACCATTGGGTCGTCGGCATTGACTATAGCGCTACTACCAGCAACCAAGCAGGAAAACAATTCCCCTTTGGCCTGCGCTACCCCAGCAATATCACCAACACCAGCCAGATGACCGACACCAACGTTGGTGATAATAGCTACATCCGGCTGGGCTATAGCTGCCAAACGAGCAATTTCACCATGCTGACTCATGCCCAGTTCGAGCACAATCCAGCGATGCCTGTCATCTAAGCGCGCGAGTGTTAACGGCAAGCCGATCAGGTTATTAAAATTGCCCGCGGTTTTCAAACCAGCTGCTTGCTGTTTGAGTATTGCCGCCAACATCTCCTTGGTTGATGTTTTACCGGTTGTGCCAGTAACAGCAAATACCGGACCATGGAAGTTAGCGCGAATATGCGCCGTCATAGACCCCAAAGCTGACAGAGCATCATCAACCTGAATAACCGGCACAGTCAGGCCACCTACAACTTCTTCGCTTAAACATGCAGCAGCGCCATGTTCAACCGCTTGGCGCAGATAATCATGACCATCGTAATTAGGTCCGCGCAATGGGACAAACAGATCATCCGGCTGCAAGGTGCGGCTATCTGTAGAAATTCCGGTAACCATGGAGTTGCTAGCAGCCGGCAACAGGCGCCCTTGGACAATCTTGGCTATATCTTCACTGGTAAACTTCATAGTTTATTCCGTATTACACTATGTGGTGGTAACAGCACTGTGCTCCAGTGCCTGACAAATTTGTTCCCGATCATCAAAATGGATTTTTCGGGCACCAATGATCTGATAATCCTCATGCCCTTTACCGGCAACGAGCAGCAGATCGCCACTGCGTAGTTGCTCTACAGCAAACTGAATCGCCTGCGCCCGGTCATCTAACACAATATGGCGTTTATCGGTAGCAATAATTTGCTCTGCCTGATCAAAAACAACGCAGTCGGCAGGAATTCCTTTAAGCACTTCCTGAATAATTTTCTGCGGATTCTCGGTGCGCGGGTTGTCTGAAGTGATGACAACCAATTGAGAATAACGCGCCGCAGCGGCGGCCATAACTGATCTTTTAGCAGTGTCACGATCACCACCACAACCGAACACTGTGATAATCCGCTGTGGCTGCAAAGCCACGAGTGCCTGCAGAGCTTTTTCCAAGGCATCCCCAGTATGTGCATAGTCGACAACAATCAGCGCGCCGCGGTCATTATCCACCAGCTCTAAACGCCCCGGCACCTTACGGGCCCGTGCCAGCGCAAGTTCAATGGTTTGTACTGGCAAATTCAGAGCCACCCCCACCCCCACTGCACAGGTGAGATTTTCCATATTGAAGCGACCGATAAGAGGCGAGCTAATCTTGATATCGCCCTTAGGTGTAGTCAACGTGGCCTCAATACCATCAATGGATTGCTGAAAATTTTTCACGCACACATCTGCGTACAGCTGCGACCCGACGCTCAGACCGTTGTCAATTAATGTCAGCAATTTTGCCCCATAGGGATCATCAATATTTACCACAGCCTTGCTAGCGCCAGCCAATGAAGGCTCAGTAAACAACAACGTTTTTGCGGCAAAATAACTGTGCATATTTTTATGATAATCCAGATGCTCCGGAGTAAGGTTGGTGAACACCGTCACCGAAAATTCCAATCCCAGAACTCGGTGCTGGATCAAGGCATGGGAAGAGACCTCAATAACCAGAGCATCAGCACCCTGCTGACGAAATTCAGCCAGCATACGCTGAAGATCCAAGGACTCGGGAGTTGTATGCTCAGCCACACAGCTCTGACTACCAAGTCTGTTGCATATGGTACCTACCACAATCGGATTATGACCAGCTTGACGCAACAGCTCTTCCACCAGATAAGTCATGGTCGTTTTACCGTTGGTGCCAGTTATACCAATGGTCAATAAATCACGCGCTGGATAGCCGTAATAAGCTGCGGCCATCTGCGCCATCGTCTGGCGGGCAACGGCAACAACAATAAGTGTTACTCCAAGAGGAACCTGCACCCGCCGTTGTGCTACCACAGCTACTGCCCCCTGTGCTATAGCTGCAGCGATATAATCGTGACCATCCACCACTTCACCGGGCAAAGCGAAGAACAGGCTGCCACTTATCACTTGGCGTGAATCATAATGTAGCGCAGTGATTTCCCGACCGATATCACCCATAACTTCTGTCGCGGTAGCCGCAGTTAATAATTGTGCTAATTCCATAAATCCTCTTAGTTCTCTTGACCTTTTTGAGGTAATGACCATGGAGCGCTTCTAGCTTTAGCCCCCATAGCAATCAGGGCTAGTAGCAAAACTTGTTTGTAACCTTATTGTGGTGCCTGCAATTTCACCCACACCACATTTTTAGTGGCAACGCTCTGCCCAGCTGCCGGGAACTGATCCATCACACGGCCAGCTCCCTTGAGCTTGATATTTATGCCACTCTTCTCTATCAGGCGTAAAACCTGCCGAGCACTTAGACCACTACAGTCTGGCATCACCTCAGTCCCCGGGTCTACTGCCATTGTCAGCGTATTCAGTGCTGGTAGTTCAGGAAACGGTGCGTCAGCAGACGTTGCTAGCATATCCTTTTTATCATAGCTGGCCGGCACATGCATATACCGCAGGGTCTGTTCGGCAATTCTAGAAAATACCGGTGCAGCCAGTAAGCCGCCATAGGTTTTCTCCACTTGCGGTTCATCCAGCACAACTAGAATCACAACTTTTGGATCGCGTGCTGGAGCAAACCCAATAAAAGATGAGACCCGTTTATCCACCGAATAGGTGCCGGTAACCGGATCAACTTTCTGCGCAGTGCCTGTTTTGCCGCCGACGCTAAATCCGGCAACTTGCGCGCGCGAGCCAGTACCATCCGAGTCGGTAACATTAATCATCATCTGGCGCACCTGCGCGGCTACATCACGACCAACCACACGGCGCACAAACATTGGCTGCTGCTCATCAACCATCTTGGTTCGCGGGTTCTCGATACGCTGCACCAAATAAGGACGATACAGCTCACCACCGTTAACAATAGCACTGGCTGCCACAGCCATCTGCAACGCGGTTACCGTTACCCCTTGACCGAAGGAAATAGCAGCGAGATCTATAGCAAACCATTGGTGGGGACGGCGCAACAAGCCAACCCCTTCACCATCAAAATCTATGTTGGTTTTTTCACCGAAGCCAAAGTTGTGTAAATAGCGATAAAAGGTCTCAGCACCCATTTTTTGTGCGATTTTAGTGCAGCCGATATTAGAGCTATACTTTAATACATCGTTAACACTTAAAACCCCCAGCGACATGTGATCATGGATAATTTTTCCACCAACCTTATACGTTCCATGTCCGCAATCTATCTTGACCTTAGGTGTTACTGTATTGCTGTCCAAGGCGGCAGCCATCAAAAAGAGCTTAAATGTTGAGCCTGGCTCAAAGGTGTCACACACTACGCGGTTGCGCCGCGCCGCAGCAGAATACTTACTGAAATTGTTTGGATCATAATCGGGATTACTCGCCATAGCCAGCACCTGTCCGGTAAATGGATCCAGCACCACTACACTGCCCCTTTTTGCTTTTGTTTCTACTACCGCCTGCGCCAACTCTTTTTCAGCGATATATTGCAGCTGGCTATCTATGGTCAGGTAGATATCTTTGCCGAGTTGCCCATTGATTATCTGTTGACCACTGCCAAGACCGCGTTGTCCGCCATCGCGCTGCATAATCAGATAGCTTTTATCACTGGCAAGCACGCTGTTGTGGCGACGCTCCAACCCCTCCAGCCCATCATCATCAATACCGGAAAACCCAATAACCTGCCCCGACACCTTACCATTGGGATACCAGCGTTCGTGCTCACGGATATAGTGAATTCCCGGTAACGCTAAAGCTTTCAACCTTTCACTCTGGACTTTGCTGATGCGCCGTTTCAGCCAGATAAATTTCTTCTGTTGCTGTAAATGGTCAAACACATCCTGGTAGTGCAGTTCTAATATTGTAGCTACAGCTGTAGCTATTGATTTAACAGTGTGATGATTTTTTTTGAGTGCTGCTGGAGGTGGTGAACTGGTTTTTTTACTGGTCGCAGCTCGTTCTGCCTCAGCATCAGCTAGCAGTCCATACATTTCGATGGGATTGACATACACCGAATCGGCAGCCAGGCTGATAGCCAGCGGCTCACCGTTACGATCAAAGATGGCCCCACGCTGGGGAGTTAAAGAGATTTTCTTCTTTTGTTGCTGCTCGGCAATAACGCGCAGTTCAGCAGCATTGTATACTTGCAGGTAATAAGCTCGGCACAATAGTGCTATGTAGACCAGCACAAACGCACAAGCAACCAGAGATATCCGCCGCCGCACATGGTGGACTTCCTGCTGTGGATTGAGTGCTTTGCGCCGAGATGCTTTATCAGATAGAGATGGTTTCCGTGATTTCAATGGCATCATCCCGCTGATCTACATTTGCTGCAGAACGATTCTCCATGGTTGCAGACCCGACCTCTATAGATTGTCCCTGAACATGAAGATAAAGCGGCTCCTGTTGGATCAGCGCGCCCTTGTAGAGGTAAACACCGCCCATAAGCAATACCGACAACAGTGCCACCATACTTAAGCGGATCTTGCGCCGGCGCATTTGACGATTCACCCACAATTCATTCATCTCCGACCACAAATCTTGTTTTTCGGCATAATCTCTGTTCATTATTGGTCTCCTAGCTTCCGTTTCAGCACAGGCACACATGTCCTAGCGAATCGTAATAACTTGCTCTGAGCTCGGTGCACGCAAGCCCAAGCGAGTTGTGGCAATCTTTTCAATGTGACGTGGATTGGTTAGCTGGGCAACTTGTACAGTAAGGCTCTTTTGCTCATACTGTTGCTGACGAATCTGCTGTTCCAAACGCGATACCGCATACTCACCCTGAGTTACCTCTATACGCAACCACACATGGAACACTCCAATAGCCAGCAACAAAGCTATAGCAGTAAGCATTGATGACACTCTCGGTCTGGCAAGAACAAGACCACTACTAGGCCAGGTATTCTCAAGCATAACGCCTCCGTTATCTCTCTATGGCAAGCGGCGCACTGCACGTAACATGGCGCTGCGCGCGCGTGGATTTTCGTCAATCTCTGTTTCAGTGGCACGTACGCCACGCTTGGTAAGCACCT
>Ga0307990_1002642_pt1 | contig 14214 bp, 17 predicted proteins | sample EllFjometagen129_FD_203168 | JGI IMG/M metagenome (GOLD analysis project Ga0307990, IMG submission 203168) | Marine microbial communities from Ellis Fjord, Antarctic Ocean - #129 | ecosystem: Environmental > Aquatic > Marine > Unclassified | place: Southern Ocean | collected 2014-10-08
CAGGTAACGGTCTATGGAACGGGCCGCCTCCTTACCGGCGTTTATCGCCTCTATGGCCGTTGCAGGACCGGTCACATCATCACCTCCGGCAAAAACGCCATCCACTGTGGTGGCAAAGGTGACGGGATCGACTTCAAAGGTGTTCCATCGGTTAATGGCAATGCCACTCTCTTCGGAAACAAAGGAAAGGTCACTCGTCTGTCCAATGGCAGGAATGACGGCATCCACTGATATGGTAAATTCCGACCCCTCTACAGGAACGGGCCTCCGGCGACCACTTTCATCCGGTTCTCCCAATTCCATCCTGATACACTCGATACCGGTAACCTTTCCTTCACTTCCCAGAATCTTCACCGGGGCCGCCAGGAATTCCATTGTGATCCCTTCCTGGAGGGCCTCTTCGATCTCCTCTGCGGCTGCGGGCATCTCGGCGCGGGTCCTTCTGTAGAGAACAAAGGCCTCTTTTGATCCAGTCCTAAGCGCCGTCCTGACTGCATCCATTGCCACATTACCGCCACCCACAACGGCCACACGATTTCCGAGGAATACCTTTTCCCCCAGGTTCACCTTTTTGAGAAAATCAATCCCGTGGACAACCCCTTCAAGGTCTTCGCCGGGAATGCGGAGTTTACTGCTTAACTGAGAACCGACACCTACAAAGACAGCATCGAATTCCTTATTAAGCGTCTCCATGGTAATGTCGGTGCCTATCTTTGTGTTTAAACGAATTTCAACACCCATTTCTTCGATGGTCTTTATCTCGGCATTAAGAACATCCTTGGGAAGTCGATACTCAGGGATACCCACGGAGAGCCAGCCCCCGGCAACGGGCATGGCCTCGAAGGCCGTAACCCGGTATCCCTCTATTGCAAGGTAGTAGGCCGCAGTAAGACCGGCCGGGCCGGCGCCGATTACTGCCACCCTCTTATCTTTCTTCTCCTTTATTTCGGGGACAAATTTTGTTTCGTCATTCAGATCAAGGTCGGCAACAAACCGTTTCAGAGCCATGATTGAAACGGGTTCGTCAACCTCTCCCCTCTTGCAGGCCGTCTCACAGGGATGGGTGCATACCCTTCCACAGACAGAGGGGAAAGGATTTTCCTGCTTTATCAGCTTCAGCGCCTCTTTATACTTCCCTTCCGCAATAAGGGCGACATAGCCCTGGACACTAATATGTGTGGGGCAGGCAGCCTTACAGGGGGCCGTTCCGAGCTTGTCTATGGCAAAGGCGCTGGGAATTGCCTGGGGGAAATTACGGTAAATGGCCTTCCTGTCATCAAGGTTTTCATTAAAGGCGTTGGAAACAGTTACAGGACATACTGCGGCACAATCGCCGCATCCCGTACATTTATCCAGATCGATAAAGCGTGGAGCATGGTGGAGTTTCACCTCAAATCGCCCCGCCTCACCATCAACGGATTTCACCGTCCGGTTAGTCAAGATTTCTACATTGGGATGCCTTCCCACTTCGACTAGTTTGGGCGACAGTATACATGCTGAACAATCATTGGTGGGAAATGTCTTGTCCAACTGGGCCATGACGCCGCCGATACTAATGTCTTTTTCGACGAGATATACCTTCATGCCCGAATTTGCCAGATCCAGAGATGCCTGAATGCCCGCAATACCCGAACCGACAACCATTATGGCGCCTACATTTCCCTTTTCTTCGACCACTTCTTCTACCTCTCGTATCGCATAAAATTAGATATAACAGTGATATACAGGAATAAAAAACTTGCGGCTGCCATGGTGAATAAAAGGAGAACACTTTCCGGTACAACACGTACTACTCAAACTCTCTCACCTCACCGAACAGATCACATTATGAAGATTCCATTTTGACCACTAACAGTTACTTTCAGTTATCAAAAACATTTATTCATGTCAAGCTATATCGAAATATCGATATTACAACTATTCAACAAAGGATTAATTTTATCCCTGCGTATTCATTACATTTATGATGGCGTTCCAGACGGACTCCTTACCTTCACCGGTTTTGGCAGAAAAGGTTATCAGATCGGAATCCGTAACCTTCAGGCTGTCCCTGATTATCCTGCGATTGACAACAATCTTGTTTTTAGACAGTTTGTCGGCCTTCGTCAACACGAAAAGTATCTTTTTATCATAATGGCTGAGCCAGTCGATCAGCGTCAGATCATCACCCGAGGGTTCCCGTCTCAAATCGAGTATTACAACGACGAGACTGAGTGACCGGCGCTCTGTCAGATATCTCTCCACAATGGGACCCCAGCTCTTTCTTATCTCCAGGGGAACCTTGGCATAGCCATACCCGGGAAGGTCTACGAAACCCAGTCTGTTATTTATCCGGAAGAAGTTTACCAGACGGGTGCGCCCCGGCGTGGAACTGATCTTGGCAAAACGCCTTCTATTTACCAGTACATTAATCAAGGATGATTTGCCCACATTTGATCTGCCCACGAATGCAACCTCGGGAAGGTGATCCTCCGGATATTGAAAGGGTTCCGTAGCGCTCTTTATAAATTCAAGAGATGTAATCTTCATTATGTTTCAGACAATATCATAAAGGTACGAGAAAGGACAATAGTGGATTGATTTTCGCAGAAAATCAAAAACAGATGCCCTGTTTGCATATCCAAAGGCACTTAACCTTTGCAGATACTATCCCTGATTTGATTTTTTGTAGACTTTGATGCGCTGATAAAATAAGGCCATTCCAAAGAGGGATATTCCACCCATAAAATAAAAAACTGCATCGATTCCTGAATAGTCCATAATCACACCTGACAGTATGGGAGCAACGATCATTCCAATACTCATGGCCAGTTGCGCCCAATTCTGTGGCATAAACGGGAAGGAGGGGAATAATAATTCCGAGACCGAGCATATCCAGGAATACAACAATGAAGAGAACTGCGAAGGCCCATTTTCTACTCTGATTGTTCAAGATTAATCTACACCATGCGTTTTATTCCATTCGCCTGTACACCGACCCCGCAGTATTGTCAAAAAAACAATGTTGACCTGTCCTAAGGCACCGAGATGGCAATCCCGCTTTATCCTCATATATACTTTTTGTAGATTCGCTTGTCACTCTGCACACAGAGTCACCGCCACGCCTAACTCTTTGAGATATAAGACAAAAGAAAGCTATCATCTGTGTACTCAGAATACATTTTCCTTATAAATATGGGAATAATGAAGATCAACGAATCGGTAAAAAGTCGAATCTCTGCCGTCTTGTCATTCCCGGCTTGATCGGGAATCCAGTCTTTTCTAGTACTTATAGACTCCCGCCGCCGCGGGAGTGACTCGATATTTTACTTTTGTACCGGACCATCACGTTTGTTTCCACTGTGATATTTGCAGTTATTACCACTTCCCGCTATAATAGATACCATTCAAAGAGAAGAAAACCTTTCATTACACCGTCTCCTGACAAAGATAAGGTCAGACACGCACCATACCGATTTGATGGTTCAAACAAAAGTTATCTTACAGTGACACAGGATTGAGAGAAGCTTTATGCCCAAAGGGAAAATAACATTGCAATTCATAAAATCACCTATTACGATAGACAGTGCCAAGTTCATTGCTCTCGTGGCTGTCCTTACCTGGCTAATGGCGCAGGGGACGGAACAACTGGGTTATCACTGGCAGTGGTACCTCGTGCCGAGGTATATTTTGTCCTTTGAAAATGGCGTTTTCGTCGCAGGGCCACTCCTGGAGGGACTTCTGGTCACCCTCTATATTACCGCCTTGAGTCTGGTCTTCGCATTCCTCTTCGGCCTGATTACGGCCCTGCTCCGCCTGTCACATTCAATCGTCGGTCGTGTCCTGGCACGAGGGTATATCGAGTTCATTCGAAACACACCCCTTCTGGTACAGATATTCTTTCTCTACTTCGTCCTGGCACCGGTACTCGACATCAATCGCTTTGTCTCGGCAGTCCTGGCCCTCAGCCTCTTTGAAGGCGCCTATGCATCGGAAATATTTCGCGCGGGAATCGTCTCCATTCAAAAAGAGCAGTGGCAAGCCGCCTACAGTACAGGCCTCAGCACCTACCAGGTCTATAGATTCATCATTCTCCCCCAGGCCATCCGTTGGATGCTTCCTCCTTTGACGAGCCAGGCGGTATCCCTCGTAAAGGATTCGGCTCTCGTCAGTACTATTGCCATCTATGACCTCACCATGCAGGGACAGGCAATCATTGCAGAGACATTTTTGACCTTTGAGATCTGGTTTACCCTGGCGGCAATATATTTCATCATAACGGTCACATTGTCTTTCATTGGCACAATCCTCGAGAATCGTCTCAGGATACCAACATAGTAACCTAGAAGAGAAAGGAGAAATTTCATGAAAGATAAGAATACAATCTTCGGATCTATTGTCGTCATCTTGCTCATTCTCGCCTTTGCCATCACCGCATCGGCGGGAGAGATTCAGCAAAAGCTTGTCCGGGAAAGCACCATTGAACAGATCCTCAAGAGGGGAACTCTTCATGTGGGGATGTCCACCTTCGTGCCATGGGCAATGAAGGACAAAACAGGAAAACTGATCGGTTTTGAAATCGATGTAGCACGGAGACTTGCACAAGATGCCGGGGTAAAGATTAAATTCGTGCCCACCAAATGGGCCGGCATTATCCCCGCTCTTCTTACGGGAAAGTTTGACGTAATCATCGGCGGCATGGGCATTCGCCCCAACCGCAACAGAAAGGTCAACTTCAGCGTTCCCTATGATACGACAGGCATGGCTATCATAGCCCACAGGAAACTGGCCGCGGGTTTCAAGAACCTGGAAGACTTCAACCGCTCCGATGTCGTCATTGCTGTTCGCCTCGGTTCGACGGCAGTAACGGCCGTCAAGAAATATATACCCAAGGCAAAACTCCGCATGTTTGATGACGAGTCACAGGCATACCAGGAACTGGTGAATGGGAAGGCCCACGCCGTTGTCGGGAGTGCGCCGCGGCCTGCCTACGAGGCACTGAAATATAAGGAAACTCTCTTTCTCCCCTTCCCGGAAACCTTCACCAGGGAACCCATCGGATTTGCCATGCGAAAGGGTGATTTCGATACACTCAATTTCTTTAACAACTGGATTCGTGTTGTTGAAGCGGAAGGCTGGCTGGCGGAGCGAAAGCACTACTGGTTCGGAACACGCAACTGGGAAGACCAGCTCCAGTAATCGCAGCGGATAAAAGACTCAGGTGAGTCCATTGGTAACAACCTCGTAAAAGGTCCGAGCTTCTGGACTTCCGCTCAGTCGGGAGTTCAGGATCATTTAATCTGAGTGAATTCTCTATTACTTTTGCCTGCAACAGTACAGACAAATGGCCGTGACTTCTTTTTACGAATCATTATTGTAAGGACGGAGAATACAGGTGCGCACTGTGACAGGTGGGAGATTAAAAATCACATGGCTCGATATAGTTATTTCCCTTGCCCTTGTCGCGACAGGCATATACATATTCTACCGGATCAAGGTGGGACTTCACTATAAGTGGAACTGGGGCGCAATCCCCCAATACCTCTTCCGATATGACGAGGCGCTTGGCGGATTTGTTCCCAACCTGCTCATGCAGGGCCTTTTCACGACGATCCGGCTCAGCATATGGGGAACCGTCCTGGCATGTGTCATAGGCCTTGTCATGGGACTCTTCCGGACCAGCCGGAGTCTCTTCAGACAACTCATAGGGAGAACCTATGTCGAATTGATTCGCAACGTCCCTCCCCTCATCCTCGTTTTCATTTTCTACTACTTCATCGGCGACCAGATCATTACGCTTCTCGGTGTCGATCGGTTTCTGGATGGCTTATCGGAAGAGGCAACGTCGATACTGGGATTCTTATTAGGGCCTCCTGCACAGTTCTCGCCCTTTCTTTCGGCCCTGATAACGATTGCCATCTTCGAAGGGGCCTACATTACCGAGATCGTCAGGGCTGGCGTTCAGTCCATACCGCGGGGACAATATGAGGCGGCCTATGCCCTGGGACTTTCGCGCATGCAGGCCATGCGCCATGTCGTCCTTCCCCAGGCGATCAAGACAATTCTTCCGCCCCTTGCAGGGCAATTCATATCGACGATCAAAGATTCAGCCATTGTTTCCGTCATCTCCATACAGGAACTGACCTTCCAGGGCATGGAACTCATGTCGGCAACATACCTGACCTTCGAATGCTGGATAACAATTACTGCCCTCTATCTTACTCTGACACTGACACTCTCTCTGGGCGCAAATCGCCTCGAGTTATACATCAGAAAGAATGAAGCCTAAGGAGATTTCCTAATGCCTGAAAAGAACGACCTCATCACACAACCAATACCCGGCCTTATCCGCAGGCTGGCCATCCCGGCGAGCATGGGATTCTTCTTCAATACCATGTTCAATGTGGTGGATACCTATTTCGGCGGAATTATATCCACTCAGGTCCTGGCCGCCCTGTCATTGTCACTACCCGTTTACTTTATTATCATCGCCATGGGAACGGGGCTCTCCACGGGAACAACGGCCCTCATTGCCACTGCCCTCGGCCGGGGAGACAGGAATAAGGCTCGTCTCTATGCCATTCAGGGCATTACCTTCGGCATAATGACGGCCATGATTACCACCCTTATCGGCTTTTACATCTCTCCCCTTCTATTCAAAACACTGGGAGCAACGGGGGAATACCTGACAATGGCCCTGCTCTACATGAACACCATCTTTGCTGGAGCAGTTTTCTTCCTCCTCGCCTACATGCTGAATGCCATATTGACGGCAATGGGTGACACGAAATCCTTCAGAAATTTTCTTATTGCAGGCTTTTTTCTGAACATAGGTCTCGATCCCCTCTTTATGTTCGGCGGTTTCGGTATCCCTTCCATGGGAATTGCGGGGATTGCACTGGCAACAGTTGTCGTTCAATTACTGGGCAGTATCTATCTGGGATTCAAGGTACATAGATCGAGTCTCATAGCGGGAAAAAATGTGAGTGATATCTTCCCGAAAAAGACAGCATTCAGGGACATCGCATACCAGGGGTTTCCTGCCAGCTTCAACACGATAACCATCGGTATCGGCTTCTTCGTCATTACCTGGTTTATCAGTCAATTCGGGAAAGATGCAGTAGCAGCCTATGGAATCGGTATCAGAATCGAGCAGATCATCCTTGTCCCCACCATAGGATTGAATATATCTACACTGACACTGGTAGCACAGAACAACGGAGCTGGACTATTTCACCGCATCAGAGAAATCCTGAACAGATCGCTTCTCTACGGAGGCATTATCAGTGTCGCGGGAACGGTGATTGTCCTAGTCGGCGCCCGCTACTGGATGGGAATATTCACCGATGACGAGACAGTCATATCCATCGGAACGACCTATCTCAGAATCGATGCCCTCGTCTTTTACGGCTATATCATCCTCTTTGTTCACATTGCCGCCCTGCAGGGTATCAAAAAACCGATGTATGCCGTCTTGATCGGCCTTGTCCGACAGCTTGCCGCCCCTGTGGTGGTCTTTCATTTATTCGTCACTATCTTCGGCTGGAAATTGCTGGGTATCTGGTGGGGATTCTTTCTCATAACATGGAGCGCCGCCATCTTTACACTTTTCTACGCACGCTCAATCCTGAATCGAAACAGTCAGACTCCGCCCGCCACCTGATAGGGAGAAGAGGTGGAAATAGACCCGCTCTTCAGTTATCGACAGTGCGGATGGTGGGGAGAATTCTTATCAGGTGACAAGAACCCGCCCCAATTACACATTTCCTCATGAATTCCCTACTTCTTGGAAAGTGACAGAGGGGAAGGAGCAGGTATCGCAGGGCTATCGAGTACCCGTCTGCCCCGGTTTCCCGATCCTTTAGCACGAGACGACCGATAGTATCCCTTGCCCTTTTTCTTCGTTCCTCCCTGAGGTAGGGCAGGTGCTTGAAGGGGGTCTCTCCCGATCCATAGGGGAGTAACATTCCTCTTTCGAATAAGTTCGCGCAGTCTGGGCAGATCGCCCTTGGTCACGAGGGTAAAGGCCTTGCCGATCTTCCCCATACGTCCCGACCGTCCAGTACGGTGGGTATACTGGTTTCCCGTATCGGGGAAGTCCCAGTTGATCACATGGGTGATATGGGTAAAGTCGAGCCCCCTGCCGGCGACATCGGTGGCGATGAGATAGCGAAGCTTCTTTTGCTTGAACTGCCTGAAGAGCGAGGTACGCTTGTCCTGGCTGAGCCCCGCATGTATATAATTGATATCTTTCACGTCTTTCCGCATATCACGGTAGAGATTATCAACCTTGTAGCGGGCGTTACAAAAGATGATGCCCTGGCCGGCATGCTCCCGCTCAAGGTACTTTACCATTTCCTCCTTTTTATGATCGGGGTGGACATAGGCAAAATAATGCTCAATAGACTCCGGTGCCGCCCGCTTCTGGATAAGGGAAAGGTACACGGGATCCCGCAGATAGTTATGAGTCAGCTTTTTGATTTCTTCATCCATCGTGGCGGCAAAGAGGAGCGTCTGGTGTTCCTGCAGAATGCAGGACATGATAAATTCAATGTCTTCGAGAAAGCCTTCCCGTAACAGTTCATCGGCCTCATCGAGGACAACACACTTCACCTTCGACAGCCTGACCACACCATCGTAGAGGAGATCGATGAGCCGTCCCGGTGTCGCCACGAGGACATGCACCTCATGCTTGATCTTGGCGACTTGAATTTTCTTATCGAAACCACCGAAAACTGCAAAGGGGACCACGCCCATTCCCTTGCCGATCTTTTCGATTTCACCGACATACTGAATGCACAACTCGCGGGTTGGAACGATGATCAGACCCTGAATGGCGTTCTCCTTCGTATCTATCTGTTGAACAAGGGGGATCGCGCAGGCTGCAGTCTTTCCCGATCCAGTTTCCGCTAGGGCGCAGAGGTCCTGCCCCGCCATAACTGTTGCGTAGGTGGCCTCCTGTATAGGGGTCATTTCCTTATAGCCCATCTTCTCGATTGACGTAAGGAGCGCCTGCGGAAGCCCCATGTCACGAAATTTCGAGGGCCGCTTCTCTTTCTCCTGGACGGGTACCTTACCCGTTCCTTTTCGTTTCTGCTCCGCCTTCTGCGGGGGTTGCTTTTTGTAACTCTTTCCTGAAATCATTGTGATAAAAGATCTCAGGGCTTTGAACAGATTAAATTTCATATAGTGTCATCCCTCCATGTGTAACGGTATTTTTCTACCGTCCACCGGGTACTATACCACAAACTGCCATTTTTATTCAGTATTTTCTTTATCATGCCTGGAAATAAATTATTACGGCCTTTTTATGGATGACACTTATGAAGGACGGGCGCAACGAAATAGGCGCAGGTTAAGGACTACAGCCGGTCTTGCCTGTGTTCCCATTTACGGTCGGGAGTGGTCTCTTTTCTTTAATCCATGTTCTTTTATTTCCCTTAATTCCAAACTCTCGCCCCACGAAGAGTCTATGGAAAGGTTCGACAAAAAATGGTGGCTCCTATTATTCGATGGTGCTCAACGCTTCAAAGAGGCGCGTGCCCATGTTACGGTATTTCTTTGCTGCCGTGCCGGGTTGGGTAGTAAAAGAGTGTCTCTCTAGCCGCGATCATTCCAGAGGAAGAGGGCACAGATGATTGTTCCCAGGAGCATCACGACACCGGAGGCGGTAAAACTCGCATAAAATCCGAAGCTGTCGATCATATAGCCCATGACCGGCGTCAGCACACCGCCCCCCTCCATGCCGCTGAAGAAATAGATACCCAGTATGGTGGAACGGTTTTTTGCCGATGTCTGTCCCACGATATATGATTCCGACACGGGAAAGCGTATATAGTATATGATACCCAGCACAACCAGTATGACGTACATGGCCATGCTGCCCGTTGCGGCATTGATAGCTATAATGACCGGCCCCGCGACAAGGCAGATAGCCAGGATGACGGGTACCCTCCCCCAGCGGTCCGAAAGATATCCTCCCAGGGGACTGGCCCAGAGGCCTGCCGAATACATGAAGGCCATTGCGGCGGCAGCCTTCCCCTCCGTTATATGGAAATGATCAACAAGAAAGAGGGGAATAAAGGATGCCACTGCAAAAACAACCGTGTTCAGGAAGGTGCTGAGAATGATAAATACGACAAGACGACGCACACGACCGGGTTTTGACAACCCTTCGGGATCGACAATGACGGCCTTTTCTCTTTTCCCTTGCGCCGATTGAATCCTTCCCAGGACCAGATAAAAGATAATACCGAACATCATAGCCGGAATGGCCAGACCGATAAACGCACCCCGCCAGCCCCAGCTTACGGCAATGGCCGCAGCGATGATTGGCGACAGAAAATAGCTGGCGCTTCCCCCGATCATGTGGAGACCGAGGGCGCTTCCTCGTTTTTCCGGTTCTACCGACGCGGCAATCATGGGCGGCGCGGCAGGATGATAGCCGCCTCCCATGATCCCCATCACAATGAGACAGGCAATCATCATCATATAGGAGTAGGAAAGTCCAACGAAAAGACCGGCAAGAGCCACGCCGCAGATCCCCAGTGTTATTATTATGCGGGGACCGATGCGATCGGTGAGCCAACCCGCCGGTAGCTGGCCGATACCGTAGGAGAGAGTAAAAGCCGAAATTACCAGGCCCGTTTGCATATAATCAAGATTGAAATCGTTGCGGATTAAGGGCGACAGCGGAATGGGCAGTGCCGTCAGCAGATGATGGCCGAAGTGGGCCAGGATAAAGAGGGGCAGCAATCCAAGAGAGCGCCAGTACCTTTTAATATTAATGGCAGTATCCTTTCATAAATATGATAAATAGTATCTGTCAGCGAACCGCTTATAGAAATAGAGATGGTAATGTCAAGAAGAAAAACTATGACATGGAGACCTCCTGGGCGATAGACATCCCTCGGGGGATACGATTACAACAACCGGTTGGTGAAATCTTCGTATCCGAAGGTTTTCACCAATCTAAAGTCCCCCGCCTCGGTCCAGATGCCTATGGAGGGGAGCGCCACATTGATGACGATGTCGGGGCGAAACGCCCGAATCAGGCTGACCACCTCAGCGACATTGTCGGCATCCACCTGGGCCGTTGTGATGGAAGCCCCCCTTGATTTCCTCTGCTATGGCTTCACATTTTGACAGAGTGCGGCTGGCAAGCATGATGTCCGTAAAGACGTGAGACGCCTCCGCACATTTGTGTGTTACCACGCTCCCGACGCCGCCTGCGCCGATTATCAATACCCTTCCCATCATTTCATCCTCTTTATTTATATGCGTCCCGGCGATGCCTTATTCTCAGGACAAGAACCCGATCTCTCAGAATCGAAAATACTACTCGATGATCCCCAATCCGGAATTTCCTCAAACCTGAAAACTTACCTGTTAGTACAAGAAAATTCTCAGCATTGTCGGGAAGCTCATCTTCAATTTTTGTTAAAATTCTATCGGCCTGCTCCTTGCTCATTTTCCTGAGATCGCGTGCAACCGACTTCTTGAATACAATTTTATAACTCAATTTCTTTCCTCATGTCCTCAATAGAAACAATCGGATCAGCGGTATCATGCAATCGATCATAGGCAACCTGCAAATCCGCAAGGTCTGACAAATAGGCCTCCAGGGCCTTCTGGACATGAAACGATTTCGGCCGCTCTGTCTCTCTGGCAATTTCAGTCAGCTTGAAAGCCAGATCATCAGATATTCTTACCGATATTGCGTTACCCATACAAAACCTCCAGTGTATTTAATTGTAATACATTGTAAGCATCCAGGTGAAAATTTGCAAGGATTATTACCATGGATCAAGACACAGATAAACACGAAATGATCCCCCTTTGCAGAGGGGGTCACATCCTATAATATCTCATTCTTTCACTTGGTATGATGGTACTGAATGAAGAAACAATCGCACAGGGTGGCTTACCTGCGCCAGTATCAGCGTTGTCCTATAAATCGGGGGGTTGAAAATCCGCCAATTGGGAATAGCGATTGGGAACGGTCAATGCGCCCTTCTTCAGAAGATTCCGCACCCCTTCAATGCTCTTGATATCCTCCGCTGTAAACATCTTTTTCGAAAGATTCATGTCGGTAATGTCTATCGCCCCATCGGATGCGCCAAGCCAGAAATGGTCGGCCCGAAATTCGCCATGAACAATATCTTTAATGGCGCAGTAGACGGTAACATCCATCTTCTTCAGCGTACTCGTCAAAGCCCTTCCCGAAATCATTGCATCCTTATCCAGATCTTCGGCAATCCAATAGACATTATCCGAATTTTTTACTGCATCGGCAACGCCCGTGCTCGTATTTCCGGCAACACTGAAGATAATATCAGCTCCCTGCCGGATCAGTTCCCGGGCCAGTGATTTTCCCTTTTCCGGATCATCGAAAGAACCGGCAGAGACAGCGCTTACGTCGATCGGTTCATTCCCCCTTCTTTTCAGATGTCCTGACCCCTGCTTTAAAACCGCTGATATAGGCCTCGACAGGGGGTATATCCATGCCGCCCACGACGCCGATCTTTCCGGTTTTCGTGAAGAGTCCCGCGACAATACCGGCCATGTATCCCCCCTCTTCGGATTTGAAATCAAAAGAGATGACATTCTTCCCCGGTATGTCCCCCTCTATGTGGATGAAACTGGTATCCTGAAAATGAGGGACCACCTTCCTGACGGCGTCAATAAAGAGAAATCCTAATGTGACGACAATATCGGCATCGGTGGCGGCTGCCGTCAAATCTGCAACATAATCGGACGCCTTAAGGGACTGAATAAATTTTGTTTCTATTGTAAATTCCTTTTTTGCCCGCTCAACACCCTGCCAGCAGACGTCATTAAAACCCTTATCCCCCAATCCGGCGGCATCGGTCAAAACAGTGACAGTGAGCGTCGCGGCATGTGTTACCGGCGCACATACCAGACCGGCAATAAAAAAAATGGAGACAAATACAACAAGAATAGAGCGGAGTAACCGGAGTAATCCAGGCCTTAATTCATACATGACACCCTCCTGCAGAAAGTTAGAATTCGCGGTACATAGTAAATAGGGACATCTATTTATATATGTATACCCTGTTGGCCCCTCAAGATCCGTCGCTGTAATTCTGCGACATATTCATAATCAAGATAACGGCAACAACCAGTGAGACGGCAAATCCTAACCAGACCAATTGGTATGTCCCGGACAGGTCGTAGATAAATCCCGTTAACGTGGGACCAATGATCCCCCCCACTGACGATATCCCCATTGCTATTCCCAGCAATTTGCCGAAGTATCTCATGCCGAAATATTTCCTGAGAAAGGAACCGCGCAGGGGATTGATAGAACCGAAGCCAATGGAGAAAAAGGCCAGGAAAAGAAAGATTGCCATGTTGTTAACGGGATAGGCCAGCATCACAAAACCTACAACCATCAATCCAGAGGCAAAGGCCATAACATGTCGTATATCATAGATATCGCCGAGCCAGCCATAGGCATCTATGAGAAAGACAATCAAAGGGATAAAGAACCCCCCGGCGCCAAATCCCGAGGACGCGATCCCAAGCGCCTTTCCCAGATTCTTACGAAATCAGTGAGCGATGACGGTCATCGTGACCACACTCATGCAGCCGCAGGCCCCGACACTCAATATAATGAATGCACAGTAAAACATTGACAGCGATCGAGTAAAGCTCAGCAAAAGGATTCCGATACCCGTTATCAGGATGCCATAAAAGAGGAGTTTTCGCGAACCGTACCTGTCGACGAGAAATCCGATAAGGGGAGAAAAGATGCCCAGCTCCATTCCCCGTATGCTGGCGGCAAAGGAAACCTGCGTATAGCTCCACCCGAATTCTTTAACAAGGGGTTCAATAAAGGCGGTAAAACCGAAAAAAATAACGCTGCCTATGTACACGCTGATGATGAAACAGGCCCCAACGATCCACCACCCGTAAAACATCCTATTCATTTCCACCATTCTCAGGAGTCAAAGATTATCCCTGACTCCCCTTCTTCCAGAGGGATAGGGCGCGGATCAGACTTTCCAGCAGCACCACTGCCCCAGCGGCGGTAAAACTTAAGTAATTCATTACCATTTTTTGCCCGTCAAGAGCAACCAGGCGTTCCGGTATTCTATATCATGCTTTGCCCCGTCGGGCAGATCGCGCATGATGAGGCGCCTCGTTTTCGTCTTTTCCTTTATATAGCTGTCGAGAGATTTTCGCCCTCCCCCATAATCGAGACCGACGACG